>R23__coassemble_1043_pt1 | contig 14737 bp, 9 predicted proteins | sample R23__metabat2_high_PE_006 | metagenome-assembled genome bin R23
ATTTTCAATTTTCAATTAATTGTAATAACTCTGACTGCGTCGAAGGTACTTACGCTCGGGAATAAAAATGAATGTTTTTCTGACTTTCATTTTGTATTCCTCTCACTTAATCGTACCTTTGCAATCTAAATTCCAAACAACGACTTCATGAAGCGTATACTTCTCTACATAATGGCTTGGACAGCTCTTATTTCTTCCTCCTTCGCTCAGACTGATGACGAATGGGCAGAACCGACCTTTCCACTGCGTGAAATACGTGCAGTCTGGTTGGCTACTATCGGAGGCATCGACTGGCCACGGACAAAAGCCACAGATACATACAGCATAGAACGCCAAAAGCGTGAACTCACGTCCATTCTAGACCAACTACAATATGCCCATATCAATGCCGTTGTCATGCAGACCCGTGTTCGCGGCACCGTCATCTATCCATCGGACATCGAACCATGGGACGACTGCCTGACTGGTTCTTTCGGGCGTAACCCAGGCTACGACCCTCTCGCCTTTGCCGTTGACGAGTGTCATCGGCGCGGCATGGAACTGCATGCATGGATTGTCAGCATACCACTCGGAACCGTACAGAAGCAGCGTGCTTACGGCTCTTCAAGCATTACACATCGGCATCCCGAACTTTGCAAACAGACGGGACAGGACTATTTTATGAAGCCAGCAGAACCAGGCACAGCCGACTACATCGCCACCCTATGCCGTGAGATTGCTACAAAGTATGACATCGATGGCATCTCGCTCGACTACATCCGCTATCCGGAATATTCATATGGATTTAAGGATGGGTGTTCTGCTTCGGAAAAACGTGAGAACATCACACGCATTGTGCGCCGTGTCCATGAAGAGGTGAAGGCTGTAAAACCATGGATCAAACTATCGTCGTCGCCCATCGGTAAATATGCTGATCTTGCCCGATACAGTGCAGGCGGATGGAACTGCTACAATGGCGTTTATCAAGACCCGCAGGCTTGGTTGCGCGAAGGCATTCAAGACATGCTCTTCCCGATGATGTACTTTCAAGGCGACAACTTCTATCCGTTCCTCTATGACTGGCAAGAACATGCCTACGGGCATCCCGTCGCACCAGGCTTGGGAATCTACTTCCTTGACCCACGTGAAGGCCGATGGAAACTAGACGAAGTGCGTGCACAGATGCACACAGCTCGCAAATCTGGCATCGGTGGTATAATCTTCTATCGCAGCGACTTCCTCACACGCAACTGCAAAGGAATCTACCAGACCGTTTGCCGCGAGTTCTTCCCCTACCCTGCACTCATGCCACGAATGACATGGCAAGGCGATACCATATCACCGACCGCTCCAAATAACTTGTTACGCTTGGGAAATTTCCTCATGTGGAAAAGTATTGTAAAAGAAAACATTACTTACAATCTATACGGTTCGAATACTTACCCCGTAGATACGGAACGAGCCGAGAATCTGCTTCGCATCAACCTGCGCGACACAGTTCTTATGCTTGAAGGAGAGGCTGCCAAGAAGCGTTATGTGGCTGTATGTGCCATGGACCGATTCGGCAATCAGAGCATGGCTGTTCAGGAAAAAGTAATGGATAAGCGCCCCGACTGGAGAAACGCCTGGAATCCACAATCGCGTATCGGTGACAATGGCAAACGCATCGACGACCGCAGCAAGTGGCTCAAATCTTCGAAGTGGAAACGATTGAAGTCTGTCTCGGACAAATATCCTAAAAAGCCAAAGTTCTTCCTCTGACAGCATTGATCGTAAGTGAAACCCTCTGCCACAAGCCGACTAAGCAAGAGAAGTTTTTCATAGAGCCGGATGGCGGCAATGCCCATGTTCATTCTAAAGTTCATCTCTACACAGGGATGAACTTTTCTTTTGTGAACGTCCCTGCCATCACCGTCCACCACCATCATATCAATACCGACATAGCCACGGTAACGACCTGCAAGTTTCTGCTGGAGCATCTGACGATGTAGTTTTGCAATGAATGTCACATCATGCTCAAGTGTTTCGTTGATACGTGCCTTCATGTTCGGCTGATAGTCAACAACATTGCCCCCATAACGTCCTTCGGCAGAGGCTTCAAACACAGAGTAGCCCAGAAAGAATACCATTCCATCGGGTTTCACCTCATACTCCAGTGCAAAGTCCAGAATTTTCTTGTAAAAACGATCCACGAGCACCCCACCGTGTTTCTCCATCAACGTCTCCACTTGCTGCCGAAAACGCTTCTCATGAAGGTATCCCACAAAATTGCCACGACCACTACTCGAAAAAGGAATCTTCGCCATTATCTTCACATCATCGGGCAAGGTCAGTTCATCCATCGTGTGAACAAAACGCATGTTATGCCCCACGACATAGTCGGTGTCACATTGAGACAGAAATTCTTGCAGGTAATCGGCAGCAAAAGCACGGTGTGAAAACATTCGCCACTGCGCCAACTCCTCATCGGTAGGCATCTTTGACATCGGTACACCCTGCTTTCTCAACTGCTCACGAACGGCAAGGTTCCAACCCCAGACCTCAATCTCGGCATCTTCATCCTCTTGCCAAACCAGAGGCAAAAGAGCCAAGTCATGCTCCATCTGCTGAATGCGTCGCGGAGGAGAATAATTGCGACGATTGGCAGCCAAAGCCATCTCATGAGAGCAGTTGAATACGAACATAATAGTCAAGGGGGCTAAAGTCATGAGTCAAGGGACTCTCTACAAAATACACCTTAGGTCCTCGACTCTTGACAAATATATTACTTACGCTTGCGGAGCAGAGATTTCTTGCGAATAGGATTGTTCTCGATGAAATCCTCTGAACGAAGGTACATGTTGTTGAAATATTCAACCATCGAGTTGCGTGCACTTTCGCCCACATCCATCACTCCCTCGTCTGTCGGACAAACGCACAACAAGCCCTTTGAAACGATACTGACATCGACTGTCTCTCCAGATTCGTCCGGATCACCGTCGTAGTGAATCACCCCCGGCTTGCTTCGCTTGATGACCAAATGCTTGCAGCGGAATGTGCGAATGTGGTTGCTGTCTTCAATCAATCCATTGAACAAGAGGATAGCGAGTTGCGGCGCCTCAAGTACGGTGAAAGGCTCGACAATGGTTACGTCCATCAATCCATCGCGCACCGATGCTTGTGGAGCAATGTAGGCATTGTTGCCATACTGCGAGGCATTGGCACATGCAATCAGCAAAGCCTTGTACGTGGCATGTTCTTCGTTTTCGTCCTCCACATCCAGTTCGTAGGTCTCTGGAGAATAAGTCAGTGCTGTCTTCAGGATATTCTCAACATAAGTAGCAGGCCCACGCTTTCCTGCCGTGGCAAACTTCTGCGAAATAAATGCATCGAAGCCCACACCACACGTACAGAAGAACGGATGCAGATTGATGAGTCCATAGTCAATGGGAAGGGGCTCTACCTCGTTGATGAGTTTGATGGCACGAATGGCATCCATGGGAATGTGAAGATGGCGAGCCAGTCCATTGCCGCTGCCACAGGGAATAATGGCCAGTGCAGTTTCGGTATGTACCAACGCCCGTCCCGTTTCATTCACCGTTCCGTCTCCACCGATGGCACATACGATATCCACACCTTCATTAGCAGCTGCACGGGCTATCTCAGTGGCGTGACCGGCATATTCCGTCTTGATAACTTGGTATTCAAACTTTTCCTTATCAAGCAAACGGTCAATCTGTCGGAGAACGCTACGTTTGTTGGCTGTCCCCGAAATCGGATTCACTATAAAAACAATCTTCTTCATCTTTAATTCTTTGTCAAAAGAATATGATGGTCGATGCATGCGGGCAGTTCATTGGCATAATGCGTCACCATGATGAGTGTCTTGCTTCCACGCCTACAAAACGCCTCTATCACATCTTGTACCAAACGTCGGTTGCACAAGTCCAGGCCATGCATCGGTTCGTCAAGTATCAGCAACGACGGGTCTTTCACAAAGGCACGAGCCAGCAAGACAAGACGCTGTTCACCACTCGACAGTTTCAGAAACGTAGTATCACGATGCTGAAGAATGCCGAACACATCCATCCAAAACTCACAGATAGGCATCTGCTCAGCCTTCGGACGCTTGTACAACCCTACAGCATCGCTCAGACCCGAAGCTACAATCTCGACAGCTGGCACATCCTTTAGGTAGGCACGGTGCAACTCGGGAGACACATAACCAATGTGACGCTTGATATCCCAGATACTCTCGCCCGAACCACGCCGATAGCCGAAGAGTTCCACATCGTTGGCGTATGACTGTGGATTGTCGGCACATACGATGCTCAGCAATGTTGATTTGCCACTACCGTTCTCACCACTCAATGCCCAATGCTCACCATTCATCACCGTCCAGTTCAAATGGTCCAAAATGGTACGGTTTCCATAGCCGATATGCACATCGTGCATGTCAATCATTTGCTGCGTACCCATAGGTAAACGGGCAAAATCATCCTCTCGCATCGGTAGCGCCTCAATGGCAATCTGCTTTTCAGATGATAGTATCTGAATAGGTACATGCGGCGATTGCCATTCAGAGCGTGGCACTTTGGGTAGTACCACTCCGTCTCTCACCTCAACAACATGGGTGACAAAGTCGGGCATGTCGTCTGTCTTCGAGAGAATCAGCACCAGCAGCAACGGTCTCGTCTTGATGATTTTCGCCAAAAGGTCACTGAAGTATTTCCGGGCATTCACGTCTAAACCGATAAACGGATTGTCGAGAAACAGCACACGTGGTTCCTTCTCAAGTACCTGGTTCAGCAATCGACGACGCATTTCACCGCTCGAAAGCACACGCACATCCTTGTCAGCCTGATCGTCCAAGTCCCATTGGTTCCAGCGTTGCTGATGATAGTACGTTCCGTCGCTTGTGCCGAAACAGTCACGAAAGGTAAGCAGTTTCACGTTGTCGCTTACCATGGTCATCGTGCTGGGGCTGAAGTCATAACTCACCTCTTCACCCAACAGCGGATGGCGGCTGGTCAGCATATCCACTAGCATCGATTTGCCACTGCCGTTCGCACCGCCGACGGCCACGCACTCGCCGTCAAGCAGCGACAACGTCACCGGTTCCTTCAACCGATAGAGCGGATGACGGGCAACGCCTTCGTGTATATCAATCACTTTCTGCATTCTTGTTGCAAAGGTACGAATAAGCGAGCGAAATACAAAAGGAAAGTGAAATTTTCATTTTTATTTCCGAGAGCAAGTACCTTCGATGAAATCAAAGGTACGAATAAGCGAGAGAAATACAAAAGGAAAGTGAAATTTTCATTTTTATTTCCGAGAGCAAGTACCTTCGATGAAATCAAAGGTACGAATAAGCGAGAGAAATACAAAAGGAAAGTGAAATTTTCATTTGTGTTTTTCCGAACGAGAGTATCTTAAACGGCGTCAAAGATACGCCATTCAAATAAAAAGTATATGAAAAGCCCTTTACATACATCTTTAGATAAACAAACAGGCAGGAAGCGTTGCTGTCTTCCTGCCCGTCTGTCGAGTTAAGGTTTAAGTTGGGTCTGTTCGTAGAAATAGTTAAGGTAGGTATATAGAAGTTAGAAACTGAATCCGAGTGTTGCCAAGAGTTGACTGCGGTTGTTCTTCACGCTGGTGGGAGCAAACGAGTAGTATTTGCCTGCATCGGTGTAGTCGCCATCGAAGGCGTAGAAGTCGCCTTTCTGAGCCTGATACTGGTAAGCTACGTCGAAGTATCCGCCTTTGAAACGATAGCCAAAACCAAAGGTGATGCGATGGAGGTCTTTCCAGTTGACATAGGCTGTCTCAGTAGCATAGGTGTCGTACCAATAGTCGAGCAGACGGTAGGCATCGCTCTTGATGGGTGAGGACACGAAGTTGTAACCCAAGCGGAATGCAAATTCAGGAATAATCTTGTACTCCATGCCGAGCTTCAGCGTGTGCTGTGCTTTCAGCGACGACTTGATCTTTTCGTTCACATAGTTGAAGTAAGGTGCATTATCCCACTTGTCGTTGTAATAGCGTGCCGTAGAGGGGTCGGTCAGTTCGTACTCTACACCGAAGGCGAGTTCTTTACCGATGGTGTGGCCAAGACTTAAACCAAACTTCCAAGGTGTACGATACGAGTAGCGGAATGGTTCAGCCTGACGCTCGGCAATATAGCCACCAATGCTCTTGTTGTTATCGTTGAAGACAAGCGACCAGCCGTTGACATCGTCCATCGAGTACCAAGTTGGGGTATGGATGCTAAGACCGAAACGGAAGGGAGATTCCTCAATAGGACGGCAGATGAAACCGAACTTGATGTCGAAACCATCGGCCTTCGAGTCGTACCAATTGAGAATATCGTAGTAGTTGCCATCGGTTCCCGTCTCTGCATACAGACTCTGGCGCTTGTAGTTCTGACTATAGACTCCGAGCGAAAGACCCCAGAAATACTGGTTGCTGACGTTGAACGAGAGGTTGAAATCGAACTGGCCATTGCTGCCGTAGGAAGCACTCTGATAAGAGGCATTCGAAGCACCAACACCACGGAAAGGCGCTGAGGGATAGTTCACATCGTCAAAGATGAGTGTACCATCATTATTGCAGACACCATCGGTAAAGGTGGGAGCAAAGATGTCGCCAAGGATAGGCCAGTCGTTATTGGCAAGGCTATTGTTCCACGCATCGTTGGCCATGCCTGCAACCTGCCATGTCTGTGAGAAGTTTCCTGCACCGAGTCCACCGACATTGGCGACATTGAGATTGGCAAGATGGTTGCGCTTCTTCACATAGTTGACACCAAAGTTGACATATTGCAATCCACGTCCGCTCGCATCGCTCTGATCCATGATGAAGACGATACCGGCCTGGTCAAACGACATACGTGAGCCATCGTGTCCGAGTTGTCCTTTCTCGTCGGTGAAGAGTCCACCCACAGAAAGAGAGATTTCGTTGTGACGGAAGAGTGCTGTACCAGCAGGGTTGCTACCCATCGTCGTGATGTCACCACCCAGCGCACTAAGTGCACCACCCATGCCGACATAGCGTGCTGTACCATTGAGGTCGCTGGCTCCGAGTTCGACCGACTCATAAGTATCCTGTGCTGAAGCCATGCCTGCGATGAGGCTGAAGGCCATGAAATATGCTAATCTTTTCATAATCGTACTATATTAATAATGTATAAGTCAAATGTAAAACGGCAAATTCTTTAATCTTTAATCATTAACCTTTAACCATTATCTGCGACCACCGCCGCCGCCACGGCTACCGCCGCCACCGCCGCCGAAACTACCTCCGCCACGGCTGCCGCCGCCACCGAAGCTACCGCCTCCTCGACTGCCTCCACCGATGCTTCCTCCACCATAACTGCCGCTGCTACGCGAAGGTGTGCTGTAACTGTTTGAGCGAGAAGGTGTGGAAACGCTGCGATTTTGAACGGTTCCTGTAGAACGTGTGCTGCTTGGACGCGAGTAGTTCTGGTCTGTACGTCCACTGCGCGAGCGGTCGTAAGACGAAGTAGTACGCGAACGTGTGTTGTAATCAGATACGGAACGAGTGCTACGTTCAGATACGGCACGTGTGTTGTCAATCTGTGTGCTACGCGATACGCCACGCTGGTTGATGCTGTTGCGGGCAACGGAACGTGTTTCGTTCAGCGAATTTTGTACGGCAGCACGGCCTGAGCGGTCAGTAATCGCACTTCCTCCTCGTGTGGCGTTGAACGTACGTCCGCCGTTGGCAAGCGAACCTGTGCGAATGCGGCTGCCCGTATCGAAGCGGTTGTAGGCTCCATGCTGATAGCGATTGTAACGTCCGCTCCATCCACCGTACCATCCACCATAGTGATGCCATCCAGGGCCCCAGCCCCAGTAACTCCAATGATAAGGATGATGCCATCCCCACAGTGGGCCGTACCAGCTGCTCCAAGGTCCCCACGACCATCCGTACCCCCAGCCATAATGCCAGAAGAACGGGTCGTAGTAGAACGGATCATACAGGTAGTCATAGGCACCCCATGAATAAACGAGATCCCAGTAGTAGGGACTGCTCAAGGCGATACCCACGCGCGGGCTGCGGAAACGCAAGATGCGGCGGCTGTAGTAGTAGTCCTCGTCGTTGCGATAGTCGTCGTCTTGGACTTCGTCGGTTTCATCGTAACCACCACTTGTCTGATACGAGCCGTCATAGCCTGCTGTGCGACGGTTGTACTCGTCTTCGTTGCGGCTGTTCTGGTTATAGACTTCAATGGTGGGATTGTCGGCAACAATCGTCACAGTTCCAGGACCAAGATTGGTCGGATGCTGCGTCTGCTGCTTCTTTCTAGGCGTGAAGTACATGTCATCATCGTCCTGTGCAAACACAAAGGCTGGCACCACCAGCAACATTGTCAAAAATAACCATTTGTTCATAGCAATCAAGTTTATTATGGGTGAATAATTCTTTTAACTGAAAGTACATTTTGATTTCGCTGCAAAATTACGACCTTTCCGCCACCTCACAAAATGGTATTTCCCTAAAGGCAGATAGGAAAAACCCTAAAGAATAATGAAGGGCATCTTTTTTGTTTTTGTACTGCGGTTCAAGTTTATGCGTACTGTGGACGGCGTCGGCACATACTGTGGACGGCTTGACGATGAACTGCGGTATGGTTTTCGGGCATTTTCAATCATCACTTTGGACGTTTGTGGATTGACTGTCTGCCTTTCGTGCAGCACGCTCCTGACGACGCTGTTCACGTTTCTCGGCGCGTTCCTGACTTCGTTGCTCACGTTTCTCCGCACGTTCCTCACGACGTTTGGCCTTTTCCTCTTGCCGTTGCTGCTTCTGCTCGGCCTTGGCTTGTTTATCTTCCTCCGAAAGACCATGAATCTTCAGTTTCGGCCGAACCTTGACCTGACGAATGGAGTCGGTACTGGTCATGACAAAATTACAGAAGACATCGACATGACGGCCTGGCTGATTAACAGTACCGGCGGCATTTGCTCCGTCACTCTCAATATCGACCTTGAGATTACGAAGCGTTATCTTCTTGTATGAGCATTCGCTCACGGTGCCATGCACTTCGCCAATAGGCAATTTTCCTCCAAATTGACGTCGCATCTGAGCCGTACGTTGCTTTGAGATATCTATTTTGTAATTGGCATTGAAACTGACAGGGCCCAGCGACGGTACATCAAATACTTGTGCAAGTTTGAAATTGGATGTCTGAGCCGAACCGAGCAGATAATGAGTGTTGCTGTCGAGTGCAAAATTAAAGTGCAAGTTGCCTTCCTTTGTCGTCAGCGTACCATTAAACTCTACTCTTTTGTACAACACCCTGAAATTGCCAGTATAGCCAATCGTTCCCAAAGCATCAAACTGTTTCATCATCAATTTCTTGACCGTAAACTGATTGACGATCTCTTCCTTCACCTTCCCTTTTGCCACCATCTTGTTGACATGGAAACGCACGACAAGGTCATGCCCGTTGTCAAGGTTTTCAATCTTTCCGTTGGCAAGGATGTTAAGACGCTGATCGGCAGTATTGACACGGACATTGCTAAACGTCATACCGGTAGCGGTTCCACTCATCACCGTCTGCAAATTCAGCGGTATGGTAAAGTTACTAAGTGCGGGAGTGAAGAGTTGAGAAATATCTTGCAGGACGACATAGCCTGTAATAGGCGACGTGTGGTATTGCAGCGTTTGTCCGACAGTCGAATCAGGCAACAAAACGTCCACACGATCCATGCTGAGGGTGGTCGAACGCTGTTGAAGGAAAACATCGCTCAAATGAACCTGTTTAGGTTGATAATTGAGTGCGAATCGCAAGTCACGCAGGTCGATGCCTGAAGCAGAATCCGTGGCAGTCGTGTGCTTCAAAATGGCAAAGATGCTGTCACGGCCAACATGATGGACATCCCATTCCATGTGAGCCGTGATGTCCAAATGACCCGCATCAAAAGAGCCACGTTTTGGTTTGACGGTGTTTTTTCGAGGAAGACCATTGTCGCAGTAATAGTGTAAGCCATCGAGCGTCAATTGCATCGGCTGACCAGGGGCGAGCTCAAGAGTCTTCAACTCTACCCTATTCAGCTTTTCTCCTTTCTTCGTCGTCGACGTCCATTGTGACTGTAAATCATTCAAATGCGCAGAATATCCATCACGTACTTTGCGAATCGTCAAATTGAACAACGAACCCTCATTGTCGTTATACCTCACATGAATGCGCTGAAGAATGACTTTTTTAATGTCAAAGGCCACCGTCTTCCGTTTTTCACCCGATGACGGCGAGGCCTTCATTGTGTCATTCCGAAAGGCATCGATGACAAACTGATAGTTGGCCGGTTCATCCTTCGAAGGTTTGAGCAATGAAGCCTCCAAACCATAAACAGCAGCGGTTTCGACTTCGACGTTTCGATGCAGTAGTTCCCACAAATCCAACTGGACGACCAAGGTATCAATCGCCAACATCGGACGTTTCTGCTGGTCCTCCACATCAAGTCCATAAAGACAGATACGCTGTTTGAGCATATCAAAGGCCACGCTGTCGGCTTGCACCGCCGTCTGCAACTTGTCCGACAAATAGCCTACCGCATACTGCAACACCTTATTTTGTGTCGAAGGCGTATTCAGCATAAGGCCCAGCACACCGACAGCCACAATAGCCAATGTCAGCAAACTACCAACTGCGATGGCAGTACCTTTCAACCATTTTCGTACTTTCATGCTGCGAAGTTAATGTTTTTCAGCGTTATAACAAAGAATTTCCGCTTTTTTCTAAAACATAAAAAGAGGATGTGCATGCAACACATCCTCTTCATTATATTCGCGCGTATAGTTGCGTGCGCAGTATTACTTATTCTTCCACAGCTGCCTGTGCGGCGGCTAATATTTTTTGACTTCTTCTGACTAAGCTTTTTCTTTAGACGTCGCAACTTATTTCGCCACTTTCTTGCCGCCTACGACGTAAATGCCGTGGCGAAGGCTGCGGAGCGCCGGTGCACCCTGTCCCAGCCTTCGTCCGCTGAGGTCGTGTATGGCAAAGTCTTCGCGCCTCAGTGCCTCAGTGTCCTCAACGCCCTCAACGCCCGTCGGCACATCGTCGTTGTTGGCCTCGCCGTAGACGTTGGTCTGGTAGAACCTGACACGGTAGGGGCACTGCTCCTCGGTGTTGTCTATACATCCCGTGATGGTCTTGATTTCCTGTTTCACCTCGGTGGTGGCTCCGGCCTTGTGGTGGAAGCTGCTGTCGAAATCGTAATGGGTCAGGTAGTCGGCCGTGACGTCGGTCTGTGCCGAGGCCGTCAATGCTGCTCCGCAAAGCAGGAGCATGATGTTTCTTTTCATGAGGGTTGATTTTATGGTTGTTGACCGTTTTCTGCCGAGAGGATAAAGGCGAAGTGGTGGGGCAGGTTGCCGTCGATGGTGTATTTCGGCAGGGTTCGCTTGCCCCAGGTGTCGGTGCCGCCCACACCATGGACGTTGAGGTCGATGCTGACGTTGACGAATCGTCCGCGCGGCACCTCGTGGGGATGGCGCGGGCCGAGGTCCTCGTCGCCGTAGTCCCAGGCGCTGACGCAGAGCGGCTGAAGGCCTTCGATGCGGACGGTGCGTCCGGGCTGTGAGAATTCTATCCACCGCACGTCGCAGCGGTAGCCGTTGTCCTGCGGGTGGATGTACTCGGTCTGGAAGTCGCCGAGCGGCATCGCGTACTCGCCGAGGAAGGCCGACCGTTTGCGGTCGGGATAGTTCTCCCACGGGCCGCGGCCATAGTAACGAACCTGCGTGAAGTTGGCAGGCAGGCGCATCTGCATACCAAATCTGGGCATCACGGGGCGGTCGTGGGACGTGGGACGGTAGTCCATCTCTACGAGGATGCTGTGGTCGTCGAGTGCGGTGTAGCGTACCTCCACGTCCCTCACCTCCTTCCACATCGCCGTGCGGCGAGCAAAGCCGGCGGCACTCTGGTTGTCGTTCTCAGGTTTCCAGAAACAGGGTTCGAGAGGAGCCTGGAGCAGCTCGCGCCCGCCGACGATCCACGAAGTGAGGGCATTGCCGCAGACGGTGACGCCCTTCGCCTTGCCCTCCGCCCTCGCACACTTCGTGATGTCGGTCTTGGCGGGGAAGGTGTATGGCTCCAGCACAAACTGCTCGCGGGCCACGGCAAAGCCCTTGTCTGCCCACGGCATGTCGCACCGCAGGCGGGCATAGACGTTCAGCACGGTCTCACTGCCGTAGCGCAACGTGTCGTAGGTGTAGTCGTATTCGCTGAGGTCGGTGAAGCAGTCGCGGTTGATGACCTTCACGTTGCCATTGCCCTCTCGCTCAAACTGCACAGGAGCATAGACGTGCTGCACCTCATAGTATGCCGGATGAGGCGTGCGGTCGGGGCCTACAATGCCGTTGATGAGGAATCGTCCGTCATTGGGCTGGTCGCCGAAGTCGCCGCCGTAGGCCCAGAACTCGTCGGACTGCAAGGACAGATCGGCGGAGAAACGCAGGGGGCCACCGTCGATAGGCTTGGCCAGCCCTTGATCCGCCCAATCCCAAATGGCAGCTCCAAGAATGCTGGAATCAGCGTAGATAATATCCCAGTATTCCTGCATATTGCCAGTGGAGTTACCCATTGAATGAACATACTCTCGCATCATGAACGGACGGTCGCTGACGCGTTCTGCCACCTGTCGCATTTCTTCGGGGTAGAGGTAGCTGTCGTCGTAGATGGCAGAGTAGCGACGGTCGCTGTCGTAGAAAGGTGGACGTGTTGGATCCAAGGCAACAATGGTATCGCGCATGGCTTTTGCGTTTGCTCCAGCTCCTGCCTCGTTGCCCAGACTCCAAAGAATGATGCTAGGATGGTTGCGGTCACGCAGTACCAACGAGGAAGCACGATCTACATGTGCCTTTAGCCACGTAGGATTGTCGCCCATATCCTTGTTTCCGATGCCGAATCCGTGGCTCTCATTGCAAGCTTCGTCCATGACGTAGAGACCATAACGGTCTGCCAACTCATAAATGAGCGCTGTGTGGGGATAGACCGTGGTACGCAGGAAATTGATATTGGCCTGCTTCATCAGTCTGATGTCCAGTTCGCAAGTGGCATCATCGACGTAGCGGCCCATGCGAGGATGGTGGTCATGACGGTTGACGCCACGCAGTTTCACGTTCTGTCCATTGATTTTGAAGACCTCACCCACGATGTCTATACGTTTTACACCGATGTGATAGTCAAAATGTTCTATGGTCGTCCCCTTGCTGTCACGCAGTTCAACAGCAAAGGGATAGAGGTGTGGTTTCTCTGCCGACCAGAGACGCGGATGCCGAAGCTCACAACGAAGTTGCACGTGCATCGTGTCTTTGGCCGCAAGGCGATGCACGCTACCCTTGATTTCCTTCCCTTCAATGAGGAAGGCCACGTTCAGGTCCTTCACGCTTTTGCGGCTGGTGTTGCACAGTTCCACATCGGCCTTGACCTCTGCGATGCTGAAATCTGTGTTGGGGATAGCCGTAACATAGTAATCGCTGATATGCACGGGCGGCCTCACCCAGAGCTGCACAGGGCGGAAGATGCCACTCAGACGCCACATGTCGATGTCCTCCAAATAGGCTCCATCACTCCAGCGATACACTTCCACTGCAAGGCGGTTCTGTCCTTCTCGGGCGTAGCGTGTGATGTCGAACTCAGCGGGCGACATGGAGTTCTGACTGTAACCCACCTGTTGTCCGTTTACCCACACATAGAAGGCCGATTTCACGCCGCCGAAGTGGAGAATGATATTCTGTGTCAGCTCCTTGCGCGAAAGATTAAAAAAGGTGACGTAGGAACCCACGGGATTGCGGTGGTTGTATGCATACCACTCTTTGGGCGGTTCGCTGGTCACGCTGGGAGGATTCGGTTGAAAGGGAAACTTAAAGTTGGTATAGATGGGCTTACCGAAGTTCTGCATCTGCCAGTTTCCCGGCACGATGATGTGATTCCACTGGCTGACATCGAAATCAGTTCGATAGAAGTCTGCGGGCCGCTCGTCCGGATTAGCGGACCAATAGAAGCGCCACTGCCCATTGAGTGAGATGATTTCCTTGCATTCAGATTCGCGAGAAGGCAGCTGCAACGTCGCATGATAGGGCAGCTTGTTGATTCCCACCACCTGTGGGTTCTCCCAATCACGGACGGTGGCCTGAGACAAAGCCGAAGAGGTACATGCCAGACAGACGAGGGCACCAATGAGAATGTTTTTCAGCGTATCCATTTCTTATGATTGATGATGAAGATTCCTTTTTGGGTGGGATGAGAAATGCGGCGACCGCTGAGGTCAAACCATTCACCCTTTGCCGCTTGACTCTCCTCATTCTGTAAGAAGTCAATGCCAGTGGTCACGCTCTCGAAGATTTCGTCAATCTCGTTGGCGGTCAGGCAGAGCGCGTAGAGGCGAAAGTTGTCGAGGGTGCCGACGTAGTCGCCGTTGTCGTTTCTCGCCGCAAAGATACGAATAACTATTCAAACTCCGATAAAATGCAGTATTATTTTTGTTGAATTCCGATAAGATACACAATATTATCATGGTTTATTCCGATATGAACACTGCTTTTAGTAGAAACTTGGAAATACAAAAAGGGACCTGCCCAAGCGGACAGGTCCCTTTCATTATTGTGAGAGTGATGATTACTCCTCTACGGCAGCCTGCGCGGCGGCTAACGAATGCTGATTATCAACGAGTTACAGAGTTTTTTAAACTACTGGCGACTCTTTGACGACACATTCTGCACGTTTTTACACGCTCATGGCAAC
>R23__coassemble_1058_pt1 | contig 14595 bp, 14 predicted proteins | sample R23__metabat2_high_PE_006 | metagenome-assembled genome bin R23
CATCCTTGTTGAATGGATATCTTTTTGCCATATTTATTGGACACAAATAGAAGAATATATCATATCTATCTGCTTTTTATGCTTTGCCAGTTCCTTTTCTATACCTTTTTTATTCATGGAACTAAGTTTACTCAAAGATGTATGCAACAAATATTTTGCTGTAAGTTCTGTAATACCCACTTTTTCTTGAAGATTGTCGATTGCCTCTTGTGGAAAATGAGATTTCATTATTATTTGAATCACGGTGTCAATCGCTTTATCATCCTTGTCAAAAAGATGTATTAATTCCTTTAATATTACGCCCTTGTTCGCAATCGCCATACAAACTGAAGCAAAATTCTCATCCAAAATTTGATAGAAGTCACCGCTGATTGTTAGAGTGGATTCAGCACCTCTGTTTTTGATTGTTGTTTTCATAATTTCTTGTGTTTAAAAGATTAAGTGTTAATAATGATTCTGTTGCAAATATACAAAAAAAACATAAGTGACAAAAACTTATACGCATTTTTTCACAGATTTTCTCCTTCTTTCTCGGCGAACATGCTTTTCTTCCCATACCATACCTTCTGGGGGCATCTGGGGAGTATAAGTTGTGTTTTTACCTTTCTGCTTTTCAAATACATACCTGTCAATGTTGACAGAGTAATACTCAACATCTTTGTCGTCAAGTTTCTCTTTTTTCTTACTAAGAATAAGCCATGTATCCCAATAGAAACTATTGGCGACGACAAAGAGGCGGGTGGTTTGAGCTGCGACCTTCTTCCAATCTATTTTCTTTTCTTTTGCATTTTCGTGCATAAGATTCATGCTGTTAAGATCGTCAGCATTCTTTTGTATATATGAATAGTATTCCTTTAATTGTTCGGTTGCTTCTTTGGGACCGCCACTGTCACGTTTCTTACGAAACTTCAACTCACAAAGCACATAATTTCCTTTAGAGTCCTTGCCGATCAAATCTATGCATTTACCTCGTGATTTATCACCATAAACAGGAAGTTCAATGTCTATCCATGTGATTTTTTCACCTTTAACTGTAGAGGTTCCCCCTTGAATGATTGCACGTTGAAATGCACACTCAGCCGCGTGAGCAATCTTTGTTGAATAAGCTCCTGGTTTTCTTGTTTTCATAATGTCTTGTGTTATAAGTTAAAAGATTAAAAGTTAATAATGATTCTACTGCAAATTTACAAAAAAAACATAAGTGAGAAAAACTGATACGCTTTTTTACAGATTATCTCCTTCTTTCTCAGAGAATGTTAGTAGAACGATTTCCAATACACCTTTATGGTTGCCATATACAAGTATGGTTTGGTTGTTCTCAGCACCTTCAAGCCAACCTTCCGCCCACATGAGATGATTGCATCGAATGCCAAACATGGACTCATCATTGAGGGTGATGCAGCCGCAATTCCCATTGGGGTGAAAAGACAATTCTTCGTTACCCCTAAGGCAAATTATGTGTATTGAGTGATTGGCCATAAGCCGTTTTGCCATATCGGAATGCTCTGATAATCTGCGAAATGATTCTTCGTTATTCATGTCGTTTATAGGGTGTTACTTAGGATTGATTTTGTACTGTGGTACGGTTTTGTGCGCACTGTGGTTCGTGTCGGGCTGCACCGTAGTGCGAATGTCGGTGTACTGTGGTACGGTTTTTGGGGCACTTTGCTCTGAGATGGAAGGGAGGTATTCATATGCCACCTGTATCCGCTCTCTCTTTCGTTTCACTACTTGATATTTTGCGTGTAGCGTGCTGGAGAAAGGGATTAGGAGTTGAGGCAGGTCATCGAGCATTGCATCCGAGTTGCCAAGGGTGAGTTGGAGACGCAGGAGCGTTCCGCTGAGTTGTCCTGTGCTTTGTGCGTCGGAGATGGCAGAGATGATTTCTGCCATGCTTCGACGGGAGCACCGAAAGTGCTTTCGTTGGTCGTTGATTGTTTCGTTTGGTTTCATAATCAATGTCTGTTTTGTACTTTCTGAACGGCACGTTGCCATTCCTTTGGATAATGAAGTTTCAGGTAGGCAGCCCAGTAGTATGCAAGTGCAAGGCTGACATCGTGCGACTTTGGGCTGGTATAGTTGTTGCGATGCATATTGAAGAGTTCTTCAAGTTGTTGATGAGAATATCCTTTCTTGAGTCCTCCTTCCATGAACAGGGCCCTACATACCACAAGGTCTTGGAATGTGTCCATCGGAAAGTGTGACAATAGTCCTTGGTCGGGTCTCCATCCTCCAAAAACCTCCCTTACATCCTGTTCATTGAAAGATTGTATTGACCGCAATGTGTCTGCGTCGTTCAGTGGTATCGTATTCAGAAACTTTTTTTTGTCGGTATAGAATATGCCGAGTTCTTCTAAAGTTTGTGTGATGTAATCAATACAATACGGCGCCGTTTGTATATTCTGACGTGCAGCACCATGTTGTGAGATTAAACTTAAGTCATAAATAGGACAGGAAAAAGACTCATTGGTCCCTTTTTTACAGAATTCAGTCATCGGCATGATGCTATCCAGGTCTCTGCCTGCGATAGCCCAGACAAAAGTTGGGCCACCCATGTGAGCAGGATATTCTCTATGAGTATAAGGATGAGTATGACTTTCAGAGAATGAGGCCGTTTGAGCGATTTTGCGACCATATTTCTGCTTCATCAAGTCAATGAAATCAGGATAATTTGCGCTGTCAATCTGCAGGACTATATAAGGAAATTTTTTCATCGTTTGTCTCATGAATAGGTTTTCAGGCAGATTGTAGTCGAGAGGATTGACTTCGGTGATGTGAAGCAGGTAATTGACAAGGCAACTTGACGCTTTGTAGGCCACATAGACAAAGCAAGAGGGCAGGGTTTCTTCTGCCGACTTGACCAGGTCCCAGATGAACAGGAAATAGTTCTGCCAACCCATCTTTTCAATAAGGGCCAGTTCTCTGTTCATTCGTTCTGTCGCAGCCATGCTTGGCGACGCGCCAAAACGTTGCCTGATCCCCTCTTGTGTGAGATGTCGCAGATACGCCATTGCCGACTCAAATTCCGCAGGGATGGGAGGGCAGGGTGCTGACTGGTGATACTCTTTCGGTGTATCAACGCCATTCGTTTCTTTGCTGGGCACGATGAATTGTTCAAACCACTTTTCGCCCGGTTTCAATGTTACATTCATAATGGTACTGTTTTACTGGTTAATAAAATGAGGAAAAGAGTAGGGAGGTGGCTCCCTACTGAATTGTTTTCTTGATGAGTTGGCGGAATTTCCGCTTGCGGCACACGATGAGTTTGATGCGGAGGTGGTTGCGCGTACGATGATTAAGTTCGTAGTACCATCCGTGGCTGCTGGCGAAGCATTCCGTCACTTCGCGCTCAAGAAATTCAAACTCCTCTTCTCGCAGATGGCGGCGGTAGCGCATGCCGAGGAACAGGTAATACTCGATGTAGCCTTCGGTTTGTGGCTGTTCGTGCAGCCAGGCGGTAAAGAGGCGCAGGAACTCGTGGTCGTCTTCTCTGCCTTCCTGCAAGAACTCGTAGGCGCAGCATTCGCTTTCGGTGGTCAGGTACTTGATGGTGTCTTCACTGAGGACTTTTTCACCCTCGACTTTCAGCCTATCCAGATACGTTCTCATAGGCAGTTTGTTGGTCGTTACAATCATTGCGTTTTATGAATTAAAAATGATACAATTCTCCTATACGTAGAAGCCATTTTTAATTTAACGTATATTAACTACTCAGAAGGGTTGTTAAGAATGTTTAACTAAAATCCGTCAAAAAGGGGCCATTTTGCAAACTGGACTGAACAACGATGGATGCTTTTCATCACAAAAATAATAACGCTAAGCGCTTGGAAAAAAACGTCCAAGCGCTTAGCCGTAAATTTCCAAGCGCTTGGACGAAAATTTCCAAGCGCTTGGACGTATATAGAGAGAACTCAGATGTTCAGTCCGCAATCCTGTTTCACCTCGCTCATGACGAAGGTGCTCTCGATCGAGGCGATGTTGGGGATGTTGCCGAGGTGTTGCATGATGAACTGCTGGTAATGGTGCATGTCGTGGGTGCGCACCTTGAGCAGGTAGTCGTAGGAGCCGCTGGTGTTAAAGCATTCGGTGACCTCGGGCAGACGCTGGATGCGTCGGGCAAAGTCGTCGTGCAGTTCGCGGTTCATCTGTCCGAGTTTCACCTTGCAGAACACCGTGAGGCCCAGGCCCAGCCGCTCGGCATCGAGCACGGCGGCATAGCGGCGGATGTAGCCCTGGCGTTCGAGCCGGCGCTGACGCTCAAACACAGGCGTGGTGGTCAGATGGACGGCGTCGGCGAGTTCCTTTGTCGTCAGTTTTGCGTTCTTTTGCAGCGTTCGCAGCAGTTGGAGGTCGATTTCGTCAAGATTGTCCATATTTCGTCGTAGAATAATATTCTGACAGCCGTCGTAAAATGTGCTGTCGGTGGGATGATTTTCTTTGTATGGTGCAAATTTAGGGTTATTTTCTGTATTCTGCAAACTTTTTGGCAGATATTTCTAAAGTCCGTAACTTTGCACCCGAAAAAGTTAATCAATTCTCACAACACAAAAACAAAAAATTCAAAACTATGGCAAAGAACAATTATCGCTTTGAGACGCTGCAACTGCACGTAGGGCAGGAGCAGGCAGACCCCGCTACTGATTCACGCGCGGTACCTATTTATCAGACCACGAGTTATGTGTTCCGCAACTCGCAGCATGCAGCCGACCGCTTCGGCCTGCGCGACGCCGGCAACATTTACGGACGACTGACCAACTCGACGCAGGGTGTGCTCGAAGACCGTGTCGCTGCCCTTGAGGGCGGTGTGGCAGGCCTGGCCGTCGCCAGCGGTGCTGCAGCCATCACCTATGCGCTCCAGAACATCGTGCAGGCCGGTGGCCACATCGTCGCTGCCGACAACCTGTACGGCGGTTCGTACAACCTCATCACCCACACGCTCGCGACGCAGGGTGTGACCCATACTATTGTGAACGTCAACGACTTGCAGGCCCTTGAGGCAGCCATCCGTCCAGAGACGCGCGTCGTCTTTGCCGAAACCTTCGGCAATCCCAACAGCGACGTGCTCGACATTGAAGGTGTGGCTGCCGTTGCCCATCGCCACGGACTTCCGCTCATTGTTGATAACACCTTCGGCACGCCCTATCTGATTCGTCCGCTCGAACACGGTGCCGACATCGTCGTCCACAGCGCCACCAAATTCCTCGGCGGTCATGGTTCCTCGCTCGGCGGCATCATCGTCGATGGCGGCCGTTTCGACTGGAAAGCCCAGCCCGACAAGTTCCCCACGCTCGCCAAGCCCGACCCCTCCTACCACGGCGCCGTGTTTGCCGACGTGGCCGGAGCCGCAGCGTTTGTCACCCGCATCCGCGCCGTCATCCTGCGCGACACAGGTGCCGCCATCTCGCCCTTCAACGCATGGATTCTGCTACAAGGCGTCGAAACCCTCAGCCTCCGTGTCGAACGGCACGTGGAGAATGCCCTGAAGGTCGTCGATTTCCTGTCGAAGCATCCGAAAGTCGCACAGGTGAACCATCCTGCCCTCAGCACTCATCGCGACCATGCGCTCTACGAGAAATATTTCCCTGCAGGCGGCGGCAGCATCTTCACGTTCGAAATTAAAGGCGGACAGGACGAGGCCTGGCGCTTCATCGATGCGCTGCAGATTTTCTCCCTCCTCGCCAATGTCGCCGATGTCAAGAGCCTCGTCATCCACCCCTACACCACAACACATTCACAACTGAGCCCCGACGAACTGGCTGCTCAACACATCACACCGGCCACCATCCGTCTGTCGGTCGGTACGGAGCACATCGACGACATCCTCGCCGACATCTCCCAGGCGCTCGACCGCGTGTAATAAATCACATACTTTTACGTTATTAAAATAAAACACACATGGCAAACATCGCAAAACAACTGACCGACCTCATTGGCGGTACACCGCTGCTCGAACTGAGCAGATTTTCAAAGAATCAAGGACTGCAGACGCCCATCGTGGCGAAGGTAGAGTATTTCAACCCCGGCGGCAGCGTGAAGGACCGCATTGCTCTCTCGATGATTGAGGCGGCTGAACAGGACGGAACACTCCGCCCCGGTGCCACCCTCATTGAACCCACCAGCGGCAACACGGGTGTGGGTCTGGCCCTCGTGAGCGCTGTGCGTGGCTACCACCTCATCCTCACCATGCCCGAAACCATGTCGGTCGAGCGCCGCAAACTCGTTCAGGCTTATGGCGCCGAAGTCGTTCTCACGCCGGGCAGCGAAGGCATGAAGGGTGCCATCCGGAAGGCAGAGGAGTTGCGCGACAGCATCCCCGGCGCCGTCATTCTGCAACAGTTTGAAAATCCGGCCAACCCTGCCCGTCACTATGCCACCACGGCCGAGGAAATCTGGGCAGCGACGGACGGACAGATTGACGTCTTTGTGGCCGGTGTCGGTACAGGCGGAACGGTGAGCGGCACGGGGCGCCGCTTGAAGGAACTGAATCCGCAGGTGCGCATCGTGGCTGCCGAACCGGAAACGTCGGCGGTGCTGAACGGCAAGCCCAGCGGTGCGCACAAGATTCAGGGTATCGGTGCCGGTTTCATTCCCAAGACCTACGACGCTGCGGTCGTTGACGAAGTGATTGACGTGCCCAACGCCGCTGCCATCCTCACCGGACGCCAACTCGCCCGCCAGGACGGTGTGCTGGTCGGCATCAGCAGCGGTGCAGCCGCATGGGCCGCAGCGCAGGTGGCACGCCGACCTGAGTTTGCCGGCAAGCGCATCGTGGTGCTGTTGCCCGACACGGGCGAGCGATACCTCTCGACGTTGCTCTACGACTTCGACGGCTATCCGCTCTGATTCCGCCGTCATTTTTCAAACCTTTTAAAAAGTCTCCAAGCGCTTGGCGTGAATACGCTAAGCGCTTGGAGATTTTACGCTAAGCACTTGGCGTGTTTACGCTAAGCACTTGGCGTTGTTTTTCCAAGTGCTTGGAGATATAGAATTAGCGTCTTACAAAGACGGGTATGCTGCTGAGGGTGACAGGCACGTCAACGAATTGTCCGCCGTCGTAGTGCTGGCTGCCGTCGAATGTGTCCCAACCCTTCTTGTTTTTCGGCAGATAGACGCGCCAGGTCTTCACGCCAGCTTCGAGGATGGGGCAGACAAGGTAGCGCGGACCGAACATGTACTCGGTCTGCTGACGCAGGGCCTCGGGGTCGTCGCCGAAGTCGAACACGAGCGGACGCATCAGGGTGTAGTGCTCTTTGCTGACCTTGCGGGCACATTCCTTGAGATAGGGCAGCAGTTTGTAGCGTTGCTCGATGCACTGGCGGAAAATTTGTTCGGTCTCAGGCGAATAGTTCCACGGCTCTGTGTTGCTGATGTAGCCATGCACACGCATCACAGGCAAGAACACGCTGCACTGAATCCATCGCAACATACGCTCCTGGTAGGCGGCATCGGTGTATTGGTCGTTGGGACGGAAGAAACCGCCTGCGTCGAAGGTCCACCAAGGCAGTCCACAGGCACTGTAGCCAAGTCCGCCGACTATCTGACGGCGCAGGGTCTCAAAGTCGTTGCCCACATCGCCCGACCATGTGATGGCGTTGTATCGCTGCATACCAGCAAAGGCGCTGCGGGTGAGGATGGCGGGAGTCTCCTTGGGCTGTTCGCTGCGCAGCCCTTCATAGACCGTGCTGACGACTTTTACAGGATAGACATTTCGGACCAGTTCGCCAGGCAGTTTGCCCGCAGCCACGTTGCGGCCCATGAGGTCGTCGTTTTCGGGTTCCGTGGCATCGAGCCACCAGGCGTCTATGTGATAGGAACGGACGAGCCGGTCGCGGAAGTTCTGCCAATAGAACCCGGCTGCGTCTTGGTTGAAGAAGTCAATCCAATTGGTGTTGGGGATGAAGTAGCCACGTTTTGCAAATTCACTGCCGAGCGTGCTCTGCGGGTCGATGCGTGACCAGACCGAGAGCATCAGACGGAAGTCCATGCGGTGGAGTTCATCGACCATTTGCTTGGGGTCTGGATAGTTGTCCTCGTCAAACTGCATGGCGTTCCAGCCGTGTTTGCCCCAGTATTGCCAGTCCTGCACGATGACGTCGGCAGGAATGCCCTTCTCACGGAACTTGCGGGCGTTGTCCAGCAGTTCCTGTTGTGTGTGGTAGCGCTCGCGGCAATGGACGTAGCCGAGCATATAGTCAGGCATTAATGGCGCAGGGCCAGTCAACGTCCGATATGTGGCGATGACCTCGTCGGGTGTGCCGGCAAAGACGGTGTAGTCAAGGGCTTGGGCCACGGGCGAATGCAGCACGGTCTCTCCCTCTACACGTCGCCATCCCAACGAGGGACGGTCACCTCTCACACCTTTCACGACCACGCTGTGTCGTCCAGCCGTCAGCGGGAGGATGACCGACGTGGTCGGTGGCAACCAGGTGTTGCTCTGGTCCACCACCACTTTCCCATCGACCGAGAGCCACTGGCGGCGGCTCATGCTCTGTCCGCAATCCAACAACAGCGTGTAGTCGCCTGTGCCCTCAACGTTGAACTCGCCGACAAAGGTGTCACTGGTGCGACGTTCGCTGATGGTGCCGTGGTCGCTCGTTGCTGTGACGGAGATGGTCTCGCCGGCTTCATTCGCCGGTGTGAGCGTCAGGCGGTCGGTGGGCGGATTGAGTTCGGTCATGCCGTAGTTGTTCCACAACAGGCCATAACCACGGCTGGAGAGCAGCATCGGTATGGAAATCTGCGTGTTGACTTGTGTCAGACGTCGTGACAGTCCGCGAATGTTGAGGTAGCCGTCTTGGAACTGACCTGTACCGAAGAGGTATTCATCGTCGGGCGAACAGAAACGCTGAGTCACGTCCAGTGCGGCCGTGCCGCGTACGTCGGTCGGTGTGATGCTGCGTCCGAGCGGCACTTCCTCCAGGAGCACACGGCCTTTGCCGTCGCTGAAGGTCAGGCACTGCAGCGTGGGGTCGTAGGCAATTCTCATCCCTTTCAGCACGACTTCCACCTGCGTCTTTCCCTTGTTGATTTTCCACTTCGGCTGAACGACCTGTTCGGTGTAGATGAGTTCGTCGAGCGGAACGATGTCGCCCGACGTGATCCGAACCCGCACAGCATTTTCGGTGAGTGGTTGGAGCACAATCGTACCGCTCGGGGTGTGAAACTTGATGACTTCAGGACGCTGTGCCTGAGCCGTTAAAACTGAAAAGTGAAAAGTTAAAATCAGCAGAATGATGTAGAACATGGGAAAGTTGAAAGATAAGTTAAAAGTTAAGAGTTAAAAGGTAAAAGTTGAAAGTGAAGACCCCCTCTAACTCCCCCAGGGGGAGAACATGGGAGGATGGGTGTTATTGGACTAAGGCCGTAAATCGGTAAATATCAATGGCTTTTTCTATATCCGCTCGAGGTAAATAGTGCGATGAGTTCGCCCTGTTCGTCGGTCACACGCACCTCGGCAAAAGGCAGGCGGTGGTGGTTGACGATTTCGACAGCCTCGGCATAGACATAGCCGCTGTTGACGCTGCGGAAAAAGGTGATTTGTGACGAGGTCGAGACGGTGAACACGTCGTGGCTGTTGACGGCAGCGGCAAAGGCGAGGTCGGCCAGTGTGAAGATGGCACCGCCCTGGCATGCACCACCTGCGTTCAGATGGTCGTCGGTGATGAGCATCCGTGTACGGGCATAGCCCTCGCGCAGTTCGATGACTTCCATGCCAGCACGAGTGGCGAAGCGGTCGTTTTTGAAAAATTCTTTGTCCATGTTTTTTGTGTGTTTAAAGAGCTTGGAAAAAATACGCTAAGCGCTTGGCGTTTTCACGCTAAGCACTTGGCGTAAAAATTCCAAGCACTTGGCGTGTCGTTTCCAAGCATTGTGATTTGGTTGCAAAGATAAGCAAAAACTTCCTTTTTTTTCCTAATTTTTTCCTTGAAAATACTTTTTTTGCTACATTTGCACTCAAAACAAAAGGGTGATGCGTTTCTTTCGTTTTCTTTTTACGCTCGTGTGGTTGACAGTTGCCGCTGCGACGCTGTTCGGACAGACGGCCGACCCTGTGCGGATGCGGCGCTATGGACTTGGCGACGGACTGCCCAACGAGCAGGCACGTCAGGTCGTGGCACTGCCCGACGACCGTATGTTCGTGGTGGTCGAAGGCCAGACGGCACTCTTCGACGGCGAACGCTTTCAGACCTTGGAGTACGAGCAGCAACAGGCTGTGGGCGTGGAAAGTTTTCTGAACACCGACCACTGGCTTACGGCCGACGGACGTCTGTGGATCAGGGAGATGCACCGTCTGCTGGTGCTCGACACCCACGACACGCCGCATTTCCTCTCTGCCCCCGATGTGTTGGCGAAGAGTGGGGTAGCGCTGCCTCTGAAGAATTTCTTTATCGATGCCGACGGCCAGGCATGGCTGCACGCTGCCGACGGATTTCACTACCTCTACGACTGGACGTCGCCAGGCCGAAGAATGTTGCGACTGACGCAGAAAAACTCCGACGGCACCGACGCCACCGTGTGCGATGTGGTGCAGATGGGCGGACGTCATTATCTGCTGCTGTCGAACGACGAACTCGTCTGCTTCGATGCCCAACGTCAGCAGGCCCTCTGGACGCAGCCGCTCGACCAGCCGTGGGGCGGTTTCCGTCTGAAAGGTCTGGCGTGGGACGACCATACCTTGTTAATACGTACACGCGACGAACTCCTCGCTTTCGACGTGGAGAAACGGACGAAGCGCAACATACTTACCGATGCGAACATCTTCGAGATGTGCCGTGCAGGACAAGACCTGTGGGTGAGCAGCCGTCGCCATATTTATCATCTGGACAACCGTCTGCAGGTCGTCGAGACCATCGACCTTGTGACCGACGAGGTGACAGGCGAACCCCTCGACGGCAACTGGCAGGGACTGGCCATCGACCATCAGGGCGGCCTGTGGGCGTGTACCTTCAATCAGGGCGTGGCCTATCGTGGTCCCCGTCGTCCACTGGTACGCTATGTCGAGGTGAGCGATGCCGATATCTATGCACAGGTGCTCGGTGCGCCCTATGCCCCGTTGCGCCTGCCCGCCCATACCGCTGTGACTGACATCGTGGCCGACAGCGCCTTGTGGGTTGCCACACGTGAACAGGGCATCCTGCGCATTGCCGAGGGCCATACCACGGCCTATGCACCCGACAATGTCTTGGGCATCTGGGGCAGCGTGGCCTTCGTGGCTCCGCTCAAGGACGGAAGCGTTCTCTTTAGCTGCCATCTCAACCGCCTCGGCATTCTCCATCCCGACCAACATCGCATGGACAACCTCACCGAGCGTTATCCAGCATTGCTCCGTTTCCGCAACATGGTCGATGTGTGCCGTGCCGATGGAGGATGGCTTGTCGGCACACAGAACGGCTTTTTCTTCTTCAACGAAACCACCCTCACCCCCGATCTCCAGCACTTCGACGTACTGAACGGCAACCCTTGGAGCGACAAGTGCAACTGCCTGCTGCGCGACCATCAGGGCATCATCTGGATAGGCACCCAGAACGGACTGCTGCGCTACGACGATCGTAGCCGCCAACTCCAACGCTATACCACCGCCGACGGACTGCCCAACAACTGCATCCAGAGCCTTGTCGAAGATGCGTCGCACCACCTATGGATGGCGACCATAGGCGGCTTGGCACGCTGGGACGGCAAGGATTTCTTTGTCCTACGTCCTGGCGACGGCCTGAGCGAACTCCATTTCCTGGAACGAGCCGCTTCGGTCGACGGCAAAGGCATTTTGCATTTCGGCACGGCGAAGGGCATCTACACCCTCAACCCTGCCGACGTGGAACTGCCGCGCCTTTCGTTGCGTCCGCGACTGGTGGGTGGCGGCACCGACGACATGGTCTTCAACTACGACCAGAACTATCTGACTTTCGACATTTCGGCCCTCAACTACGCATGGTCAGCACACACCCTCTATCGCTACCGCCTTGTCGGACTCGACCGTGACTGGACCGAGGTCAGCGACGGCAAAGGCAAGATTCAGATACACTTCACCGGACTGGCTCCCGGTCACTACACCCTCGAAGTCGAGGCCGCTATGCAGGGACAGCCGTGGGGCGAACCCCTCGTCCTTCCGCTGCGCATCCTGCCCCCGTGGTGGCAAAGTTGGTGGGCCGAGACGCTGTACGTGCTGCTTGCCCTCGCCCTGGTGTGGTTCTTTGTCCAGGCCTATCTGCGTGACCAGCGAAGCAAGTTGGAAATCGAACGTCGTGAGGCCCAGATTCGCCAACTGCTCGAACAGGTGCGGCTGCGCAGCCAGTTGCCCGACGAGACCAAGGCCGAGCATCACGAGGAAATCAGCATCTCGCCCCAGGACGAAGCCTTCTTGCAGAAAGCGATGAGTTGTGTCGAAAAGAACTTGGACAACAGCGAATACGGTGTCGAGGCATTCTCCAGCGATATGGCGATGGAACGCACCACGCTCTATCGCCGCCTCCAGGCCGTGGTCGGCAAGTCGCCCACGGAATTCATGCGCACGGTTCGGCTGAAACATGCTGCCGAACTGCTGCGGACAGAAAAATACACGGTTGGGGAGGTCAGTGATATGACCGGATTCCCCAACCGCAAAGCCTTTGCAAAATATTTCAAGGATGCGTTCGGCGTGTTGCCGTCGCAGTATTAAAGGGAGGCTAAATCTCCCAACCCATCGCGCTGGCACCCAGCACGGCGGCGTTGTTACCCATGAGGGCGCTGACGAGGAACTTCGGTTTGTTGCGCAGGATGTTCAGCGCATGTTGCTCGTAGCCCTCGACGATAGGTTTCATCAACAGGTCGCCCGCCTTGGTCAGACCTCCGAAGAAGATGAAGGCCTCGGGCGAGGAGAATGCGGCAAAGTCGGCACACGCCTCACCCAGCATATGCCCCGTGAAGTCGAAGATCTCCTTCGCCACGGCATCGCCCTTCGAGGCAGCAATCGACACGTCCAGCGCCGTGATTTTGTCAGGGTCGATGTCGCGCAGCAGCGTCGGACGGTCCGTCGTTGTGACGATTTCCTTCGCTGTGCGAGCCACGCCCGTAGCCGAGCAGTACGCCTCCAGACACCCCGTACGTCCGCATCCGCAGGAGCGTCCTGTGCCGTCGTGTACGAAGCGCACGTGTCCCAGTTCGCCGGCAAAGCCGTCGTGGCCATAGACCATCTGACCGTTGATGACGATGCCCGAGCCCAGACCCGTGCCCAGGGTGATGACGATGAAGTTCTTCATGCCACGAGCCACGCCATAGATCATCTCGCCCATGGCCGCAGCGTTGGCGTCGTTGGTGATGGCCGTCGGAATGCCCAGCGCATCCTCGAACATCCGTGCCAGCGGGATGATGCCCTCCCACGGCAGGTTCGGCGGATTCTCCACTGTGCCCTGGTAGTAGTTGCCGTTAGGCGCACCGAGTCCGATGCCCTTGATTTGTTCGATGCCACCGACCCGTTGCGCCAGCGTCCTGATGGCCGCTGCACAGGCATCGACCAGCAGTTCGGGAGTAGGGTATTGGCGTGTAGGCAGCGAGTCGTCGGCGATGACGTCGCCACGCTGGTTTACGATTCCGAACACGGTATTCGTACCCCCCAGGTCGATACCGATGACATAAGGTTTAATCTCGTTCATGATAATAGAAGGTGATAATGAGTTCTTTGCTGCGAAGTTACGAATAAGCCGTAAGATGACAAAATAAAACACCAAGTTTTTTTCGTTCTTTGTGCTTGGAAAAATCACGCCAAGCACTTGGCGTTCGAACGCTAAGCACTTAGCGTGTTTACGCCAAGCACTTGGAGGTAAAAATAGTGCGCAGATTTTTTATGCGAAAACTTGTTTATGTCAGCACAGTTTATTATCTTTGCATGGTTAATAAGAGTAGATAGTGTTAGGTTTCAGCCAACGGCTCTCTCTTTAGAAAGAAAAAGGCGAGCAAGTCCTTTTTAACTTTTAACTATTAACTTTTAACTTACATACTATGTTTGAGACAATTTCAACTTGGTTTATGGCGCTGGAGCCGATGCAGCAGATGTTCTGGGGCTGTGCGCTGGTGGCCAGTGTGGTGTTCCTCATCCAGATGGTGCTGACGATGCTGGGTATGGACGGACACAACGTGGATGTCGATTTCGACGTGGCCGACTTCGGCGACGTGGACACGGACACGATGGATATGGGCGGTGCGCTGTCGCTATTCAGCATCCGCAACCTGGTGAGTTTCTTCGTCGGCTTCGGCTGGGCAGGTGTGAGCCTGCAGAACCTGATCGGCAACAACTTCTGGCTGGTGCTGGTGAGCATCCTCGTGGGTGCGTTCTTCGTCTGGGTGTTCTTCGTCGTGAAGAAGCAGATGCGCAAGTTCGAGGCCAACGGTGCCTTCGACATCAAGCGCTGCGAGGGTCGCACGGCGAACGTCTATCTGCGCATCCCCGGTCAGAACGCTGCCAAGGGCAAGATCCAAATCAGTGTGAACGGTGCTTTCCACGAGGTCGATGCCCTGACCGATGGCGACCCCATCGCTTCGGGAAAAAAGGTGCGTGTAGAACACGTTATACACAGAAACAATAAAAAAAAAAAACATCTATAACACTTAAAGAATTCAAAT
>R23__coassemble_1078_pt1 | contig 14339 bp, 17 predicted proteins | sample R23__metabat2_high_PE_006 | metagenome-assembled genome bin R23
CGCGCGCGCCGATGGTACTGCACCGCAATGCGGGAGAGTAGGTCGCCGCCGTCTTTAGTGGGGTCCCCCTGGAGGAAGTTCCTCCGGGGGGACTCTTTTTTTTTGTGCCGTGCCGTGTGCCGTGGGGTGGGGAGAATGGGCAGGATGGGAGGAATGGGAATTGATGGGAACTATGGGAAGAATGGGGTGTGATGGGACGAAATTTGGACCGCAGTGTAAATTTATTTGGACTGCGGTGCGCCTATAGTTGTACCGCAGTGCAAATTTAGTTACACTGCGGTGCGTTTTTTTGTGTTTTTTTCGTGGGAGGAGAGGGCGAGATATAGTGGTTGAAAATGGTGTGTTTTGGGAATTTTGGTGGTTGTTTGTGCTTTTTTAGTGGCGAGATGGTGTGTTTTTCGGTCAGAATCTGTAACTTTGCTCTACCATTTTACCTCATTTCGAAATCTATTCATGAAAACAGTTCGTTATTTCCTTTTGTTCTTGCTGAGTATGAGCGCTTTGCAGGCTGTTCATGCGGTCGACACGAACCATATTGCGGTGAAGCGTGCGCATGATGTGGCGACGATGTCGTTTGTGATAGAGCCTGGTGGACAGGCCTCGCATACGTTGACTTCGACGGGTAGCAGCAGTGAGGTGAGCAAATTGGTCTATGGGCTGAACAGCATCAATCAGTCGTATATCAAGAGCAATTTTAAGGGATATAGCGGTGGCATTGGGTCGCTGAGCAGTGTCAACAACAATGTGTATTATTTTGCGTTGGCTTCGGTGCCGACGGTGGCCGATGGTCTGACGTTCTACAAGACGGCTGCGGTGACGGACGATGTGGACTTCGACTCGAACCATTACGTTCACTATTTTGATGCCGACGGCCATATTCTCGATGCAACGGAACGGGATGATGCCATGCTCAAGGTTGCCTACGACAAGAGCAGCATGACGTTTGTGGTGAAAGCCGCAGAAGATTGTCCTTCAGGCGATTATACGTTGTATTTTGGCATGATTCGCCGTCATAAGGCGAGTGGTTCGTCAAGCACCACCTTCTCCTATTCTGCCTATTTCACGGTCAATGTCAAGGTCGGTGACACGGCTACATCGGTCGAGCAGGTGTCGGACGACGTTGCGTCCGATGTCCTATACGACCTGACGGGACGCCGTGTCATGCAGGCGGAGCATGGTTTCTTCATTCGGAATGGGAAGAAACTGTTTTTCCGCTGACATCCACAAGCGTCCTGTCAGGACTTAATCTTATCTTTTTTAGGAGTTTAGGGGTGATGAATCGTCAGTCGACTCCCATCACAAATTTGACAAGCAGCATGACGACAGGGATGCTGACGAGCAGTACGCCCAGCAAGTCGATGATGGCGCCCGACTTGATCATCTTGGTGATGGGCACGTAGCCCGAGGCATAGACGATGGCGTTCGGCGGTGTGGATACAGGCATCATGAATCCGAGCGACGATGCCAGTGCCACAGCGACGGCGACGGGAATGGGGCTGAAGCCTTCGGACACGGCCACACTGATGGCAATGGGGCCGATGAGGTTGATGGAGGCTGTGTGTGAGGTGACTTCCGACATGATGAGTGCCGTGAAACTGAAAAGTGCGACGAATATCCACTCCGACGGATGGCTGCCCAGAATGTCCTTCAGTCCGTTACCCACCCAGGCCGACAGCCCCGTGGTGTACATCATGGCGCCCATGGCCAGACCACCGCCAAAGAGCAGCAGCGTGCCCCATTCAATGCCTTCCATGCCCTCTTTCCACGTCATCGTCATCTGGCCTTTCTTCAGGTTGACAGGCAGGAAGAAAAGCAGCAACCCGCCTACCATCGCAGCAATGGCTTCGGGGAAGTGGCTGTCGTAGAACTTCATGGCATCCGAGCCCGAGCCGTAAATGATGCTCAGCACGCTGGGTGCCACCCAAAGTACGACGGCCACGCTGAAAGCGATGAGCGTGTTCTTCTGCGCCCGTGTCCATTTGCCCAGGGCGTTGACATTGTCGCGGATGAACTTCTGCGCTCCCTCGATGTGGTTGACGTCGGCCGGGAACATGCGCCACAAGACGAAGTAGGCAATGAGGAAGTAGAAAACCATCGCCACGCTGCCCCATATCATCCATTGGAAGAACGAAACTTGGGGTGCCGAGGGTGCCATCGAATCGAGGAAACCGAGTATGATGATGTTGGGTGGAGTCCCGATAGGCGTGAACACACCGCCGATGGAGCAGGCATAGGCCGTCATGAGCATGAGTCCCGTGGCATATTTGTAGGTGGACAGGTCGATGACCTTTCCGTTGGCCGCCATCATGCTGCGAATGGCCTCGAGCAGTCCGAGGGCGATGGGGAACATCATGGCTGCCGTAGCCGTGTTGCTGATCCATCCCGAGCAGAGCATGCAGGCCAGTCCGATGGCCAGAAAGATGCGTCGTGGCGAGTCGCCCACCCATTTCATCGACAAGATGCCGTAGGCGATGCGCTTGTCCAAACCATTGACCATCATGCCTTTAGCCAGCAGGAAACCGCCCATGAAAAGGAAAATCATCGGGTTGGCAAAGTTGGAGTAGGCATCCTCAATGGGCACGACGCCCAGCACGACACAGAGGGTGGGGCCGAGCAGCGACGTGACGGGAATGGGTACAGGCTCTGTAATCCACCAGATGGCGACGAACGAGAGTATCGCCAGCAGATGATGAGCGGCTTCGTCCATGCCGCTGATGGGCATAAACCAGATGAGCAGGGCACACAACGGGCCCAACACGGCGCCGACAACGTGTCGCAGGCGCTCAAACTTGCTTGGTTGATGTGAGGTGTCCATAGAATGTCAAATGATAAAATGAAAAATGTCAAGAGGTTCCATCACCTCTTATTTAAGTCGGATGATGTCGCTCCAGCGTGTGGTGGGGTTCTTGCTCCGATAGTCGTGCTTGATGGCATTGGCAAATACATCTGCTTTGCCGACGCCATCTTTTTTTGTGTATTGTTGCGAACCGAGGACAATGGTTTCGGTGCCGTTGACTTTGTTGATGCGGTCAATCACGGCGTCGAGCCGTTTCATCTTCTGAAACTGTTCGGCATTGAAGTCGAACAGGTCGGGCTGGACGGGTGAGTTAGGACCGACGTCCATCACAATTACTCCAGCCTTTTTGTATTGAAAACCTGGCTGATAAATGCGCTCCAGCACTTGATGGGCGGCCTTGACGATGACGGCGGTCGAGTCGCTGGGGGTGATGAGACGCTGCTCGTGAAAGGACCAGTACTGAGGCAGGTCGTCGCGGAAAGGATTGGTGTGGATGAACACGCTGACGATGGCGGCTGCCGTGTGCTGCTGGCGTAGTTTTTCGGCACATCGGGCGGCATAGTTGGCCACCTGCGTCTTCAGGGTGTCGAGGTCGGAAATCATGCCATTGAATGAGCGGCTGGTGCAGATGGATTTCTTCTTCGTCAGTTCTTCGTTGGGCACACAGTCCTCGCCGTTGAGTTCGCGCCAGGTGCGCAGGAGATTGACGTTGTTGAACATGACCTTCACCCACGTGCCATGGTGCTGGGCAAAGTCGTACGCCGTCTTGATGCCCATCGACTCCAGTTTGGCAGCATAGCGGCGGCCGATTTCCCACACGTCGCCTATGGGATAAAGTTTGAGGGCCTTGAGACGTTTCTCGTCCGAGTCAATCATGCAGCAGTGACGGTAGCCTTTGTATTTCTTGGCAAAGTGCGACGCCATCTTCGCCAGGGTCTTGTTGGGCGCGATGCCGATGCTTACAGGCATGCCGACACTCCTCTGCACTTTCTGATACAGGTTCTCGCCCCATCGTTTCAGGCCTTCCGTTTCCATGCCTTCGAGATAGACAAAACACTCGTCGATGCTGTAGCGGAAATAGGCAGGGGCTTCCTTGCGGATGATTTCGATGACACGCCCGGTCAGTTCGCCATAGAGCTCATAATTGGAGGAAAAGACGGCAATCTTGGCGTTGGGAAACTGCTCGTTCAACTGATAATAGGGCGTGCCAGCCTTGATGCCCATGGCCTTGGCCTCATTGCTTCGGGCCACGACACAGCCGTCGTTGTTCGAAAGCACCACGACAGGTTTGTCCTTCAGGTCGGGCCGAAAGACACGCTCGCAAGAGACGTAGCAATTGTCGCAGTCGATGATGCCGTACATCAGTGTTTCCAGTTCTTAATCGACCAAACGACCACGCCCCACACCTCAAAGTCGTCGTCGGCATTGATGCGGATAGGGCGGTATTTCCTGTTGGCTGGACGCAACTCGATGTAGCCCTCGTCCTTGTGGGTCAGGTCGAGAAACTTGATGGTAAATTCGTCGTTGACGTAGGCCACAACCACGTCGCCATTCTGAGGTTCGGCGCTACGGTCGATGACGGCGATGTCACCGTCGCAGATGCCTGCCTCAATCATCGAATCGCCTTCGACACGGCCATAGAACGTGGCCTCGGGATGACGAATCAGGTCGCGGTTGAAGTCCAGACTTTCGTGCAGATAGTCCTCGGCTGGCGACGGAAACCCAGCTTTGATGCCAGGAGCAAAATGCAGGTTGAGTTTCTGCTCGAAATCGCCTTGTATGATATGGATGCTTGACATGATTGCAGGGAAATTTTTCACTCAAAACTGTCGGGCAGACGGCTTTCGTCGCTGATGTACGACTTGGTGATCATGTCGTAGTAGAGCGCTTCCAGTTCGCCAAGCGTCAGATTTTCGACAGCACGCTCAATGAGCCGAATCAGTTCGTCGCGCCGTACGTCCTCCGATTGTGTAAAGTGGCTGAGGTAGTCCATGGTATTCTCGTTTTATTCGTAATGTCTGATTCTGACGTCGATGCCGTCGGCCTTCAGTTGCGAGGGCAGCGCGGTGACATCGGTCCGTCCGTAGTGATAGGGGAACAGCACCTTGGGCTTGACCATGCGGGCTGCACGAAGCACTTGGTCGGGCGTCATCGTATAGGGCTGGTTGCAAGGCATGAAGGCGATGTCAATGTCTTGGATGCCAGCCATTTCGGGAATATCCTCCGTGTCGCCGGCAATGTAGATGCGCAGGCCGTCGAGGGTGAGGATGTAACCGTTGTCGCGCCCCTTGGGATGGAACTGCAGATGTCCCTCGGTCGTGTTATAGGCAGGCACGGCCTCGACCGAAATGTCATCCGAAATGCGCAAGGCATCGCCGTTCTTCATCACCTCTCCCGAACCATACATGTCGGCACAGCGCTGGTTGGTGACGAGCCTTGTCCCTTCACCCGTCAGCGTCTTCAGGGCCGAGGGGTCGTAGTGGTCGCCGTGTTCATGCGTCACAAAGATATAGTCGGCCTTGGGCATCTGTGCATAGTTGATGACGCGGTCGCCCAACTTCGATACAGGGTCAATCTGGATGTTCTTTCCGTCGTATTCGATGCGGATGCTGGCGTGTACCAGCGCATGAAACTTCACCGTCTTTCCGCTCTTCGTCTTGAACACATCGACCTCGTACGTGTCGGTCGTCACAGGCATGTCGGCTTGTTGCCAGGCCTGGATGCCGCCTTTGAGATTCACGCAGCGATATCCTGCATCGGCCAACCGCCCAGAGGCGCTGGCCGAACGGCGACCACGGCGGCAATAGACGGCCAGGGTCTTGTCGGCAGGCAGGGTTGCCTTGACCTGTTCGACAAAATCGCTCTTTCCCTGGTCGATGTTGATGGCGCCGGCGATGTGTCCTTCGGCAAATTCGTCGGCACTCCGCACGTCGAGCAGCACGACATCGGGGCTGTCGATCAACTGCGCAAACCCGTTCACGTCGGTTTGCTCAAAACTTTGTTGGCCACAGGCTGACGTCAGCCCCAACGCTGCCAACAGACTTGCAATCATTTTTTTCATGTCTTCGTGTTGTTATAGTTTTGTAGTGCATTTGCTCTTGCAATGACGTCACCTTCATCGTCTGCCATTTCACCACGGAAAGTCCTCTGGGTTGTTGCGCGGGTCGGAACGATGGTTTTGGTTCAGCGCGCTGACGGCCTGCATGTCTTCGTCCGAGAGCGTGAACTGCATCACGTCGAGGTTTTCGGCAAAGTGGTGGGGCCTGCAGCGCGGGATGGTAATTAGGTCGCGCTGGACAATCCAACGGAGGACAATCTGCGCGATGGTCTTGTCGTATTTCTTTGCAAGCCCCTGCAGGACAGGGTTGCCGACGATGTCGATGTCGCCCTGGCCGAACGGTCCCCAGGCCTCGACCTGGATGCCCAGACGGTGGTTGAAGGCGATGTTTTCGACTTGCGAATGGTAGGGATGCACCTCAATCTGGTTGATGACAGGGCGGATTTCGGCATACGAAAGAAGGTCGTCGAGATGGTCGGGGTTGAAGTTGCTCACGCCGAGAGAACGGATTTTGCCTGCTTTGACGTACGACTCCATGATTTTCCACGTGAACGCCACAGCGCCTTTCACGGGCCAGTGGATGAGCAACAGGTCGATGTAGGGTGTGTTGAGTTTCCGCAGACTTTCGTCGATGCTCTTTCGCACCGCTTCTTCGCCCTGACGCATCGCCGGGGGAGAGACTTTTGTCGTGAGGAAAACCTCTTCGCGTGCCACTCCGCTCAGGCGGATTCCTTCGCCCACTTCGGCCTCGTTTTCATACATCTGCGCCGTGTCAATGTGCCGAAATCCGGCCTTGAGCGCCATGCAGACGTTGTTGACCGCCGTTTCGCCTCGCAGGGTCCATGTGCCGGTACCCATCTGAGGAATTTCCATGCCGTTGTTCAGTTTCAGTTTTGTCATGTGATTTGCTTCGATTCAGTTCAACTTCTCTTCCCTTTGCAAATATACTCCATTTTTTTCAACCTGCCAAATGGTTTTTTCTGAAACTGATGTTTATGAAAAAAAAGGAAGGTCAAACCAACGAAAAGAACAGCGTGAGAAATGGGCAGATTGAGACGATTCGTGAGAAAATCTTTGTCGGCTTTCTTGATGATTTTCCTGTAATCATCTGATATTCAGTAAAATCCGTTTCTGTGACTTACGACAAAATTTGCACCGCAGTGTAAATAAATTTGCACCGCAGTACAACATATGTCGCACCGCAGTGCAACTAAAGTTACACCGCAGTGCAAATTTTACCGCTTTTTTGCTGTCGGACAAGTCAGCGGCAATATGATTTTTATGGGAAGAAAAGTAGGGCAGATTCGCCTTGAACCCGTCGGTTACGGATTCACGGGTTTACCCAGCAATTGTCGGATGTGCGTTTCCAAAATGTGAAAACCTGGCTCGACCATGCCGCCGTGACCATGTCCCTGCAACTCGTACAGGTACGTCTGCTTGTGTCCCGCCAACTTCATCATGCGTGCCAGGTATTGGTTCTCGTCGTAGCGGCCGTACAGCTCCAGTTCACGGTCGCCGCAGATGAGCACCAGCGGCGGACAGTCGGGGCGTACCCAGTGGAGTGGGGCATACTCGTCGATGGTCACCTGAAGCGGCCCGATGCCCTGCATCTTGCGGATGTTGTAGTGTGTGACGGCCTGTCCGCTGAACGGCGCATACAGCCACACGTCGTCGGCATCCACATCATACATCTTCAGCCACGACTTGTTCAGACACAGCATCATCGCGATATAGCCGCCCGCCGAATGGCCCGTCACCACCATCTTCCGGGCGTCGCCCCCATATTGCGCAATATGCCTGAACACCCACGCAACGGCTTCGGCGGCATCGTCCAGCGTCTCCTTCACCGTCACCTTCGGCAGCAACCGGTAGTTCACACCCACTACGACCCAGCCTTTCCCTCTCAGCCGATTGGGAATCTCCTTCTCACCCTGCTCCAGTCCGCCGCCATGAAACCACACGACGACCGGCACATCCTTGGCCTCCGTCGGGTAGTAGATGTCGAGTTTCAGGCGTTCCTGCGCATAAGCATCCGTCTTCGCCGTATAACTCACGTCTTTCTCCAGTTTATACTTCTGCGCCCAACTGCCCGCGACAAACGCCACGGCCAGGACAACCATCATCACACACCTTTTCATAAATTCGTACTTTAATGGGTGAAACACGTCGCAAAGATACTAAAATGAATGCAAATATGAAGAAAAAGGCATAAATAATACTTCGAGAACTGATGAAACATCGTTAAACTCACAAAAAAATAGAATAAAACCTGCGAAATTGTGAATAGTATCGCCAAAATCACTAACTTTGCCCGTGAATCCATAACTAAATGATGAACGTTATGACCTTAATTTTTAGTTTATTGATTGCGTTGCTGCCTGCCGCTCTCTTGTTGTTGTACATCTACAAGAAGGATCCGTTGCCGGAGCCGACGTCGTGGCTGGTCAAGTGTCTGCTGTGGGGAGCAGGCATCAGCATCCCTGTGGCATTTCTCGAATCGGGGATCGAGTCGCTGTTTTTCGCACAGGAAGGCGAGACGCTGAGTGTTTTCAATGCTGTCGGACAGTCGTTCTTTGTCGCAGCCCTGCCCGAAGAGGGATTTAAGTTGCTGGGATTGTGGCTGATTCTGCGCAAGAATCCTTATTTTGACGAGCACTTCGACGGCATTGTCTATTCCGTGTTCATCGGTCTCGGATTTGCGGCCGTTGAGAATGTTTTCTATGTCATGGGCGACGAGGATTGGCTGTCGGTCGGCATCTCGCGTGCCTTGCTGTCGGTGCCGGGCCATTATGCTTTTGCCGTGTTGATGGGCTACTATTACTCGGTTTATCACTTTGTGGATCATAAGCCCATGACAGGCCTTCTCGTTCTGCTTGTGCCGTTTTTTGCCCATGGCGTCTTTGACACCCTTGCGTTGAGCGGCATGGTGGATCCGTGGATAGGAGCTGCGTGTTTCTTCGTTCTCATCTTCTTCTGCATCCTGATGCACAAGAAGTGCAAGAAGCACATTATGACCCTTCTGGCCCGTGATGCCGAGCGTCAAAATGAAGAAAACCTGGGTTAACCTGTAAAACCAAATACAATGGAAAAGAAAGTGATTGCAACCACCAAGGCCCCGTCGGCCATCGGGCCTTACAGTCAGGCCATTCAAGTCGGAGATCTCGTCTATACCTCTGGTCAGATTCCCATCGACCCTGCCACAGGTACGTTCGTCGAAGGCGGTATCAAGGCACAAACGCGCCAGTCGCTGCTCAACGTCCAAGCCATTCTCAAAGAGGCCGGGCTGACGATGGACAACGTGTTGAAAACCACCGTTTTCCTGGCCGACATGAACGACTTTGCCGACATGAACTCTGTCTATGCCGAGTTCTTCGCCGAGCCTTACCCGGCCCGTTCGGCCGTTGCCGTCAAGACGTTGCCCAAGAACGCCCTGGTCGAGATTGAAGTGGTGGCTGCGATAAACTGTCATTTGCCCTCCAAATGACAGTTTTTTCGTCTATGGTGTAAAGTTTAATCCGCGTCGCGGTTTAATTAATCCACGTCGCAGTCTAATTAATCCGCGTCGCAGTCTAATTAAACCGCGACGCGGATTAAACTTTGTTCTATGGTGCGTTCAACGATGATGCAGAGGGTGACTGCTTGTCGGGACCTTAGGGGGCAAGTTGGATTTCCACTCCGATTTCGCCATTTTTTTGACACGCGGCATCTTACTTTTGGAAATAATGCTTACCTTTGCGGACGATATGCCTAACTACGCAGCAACGAACTAAAATAATTGTTTAACTAAGAAATAATCAAAATCCTGATGAAGACTAACATGAAGACAATGGTAATGGCGCTGGTTGCCATGTGTGCATTCTCGACGACAAAGGCACAAAACAACGCCGACCCGAAGGTGTGGGCATGGGATTTCCCGATGGGGCTCAGCATTAAGGCCGAGGCCGGCCAGAAGGCGCTGACCTGCCAGATGCACTATTTCGACCTCGTGAAGGAAGGCCAGGGCCTATTGAAGAAGACGATGATCTGGTACGACACGACCATCGCTGAGCCAGGTGCCGAAAAGACCTTCATCGACGAGTACGGAAAACGCATCGAAGTGCCCAATGCGCTCATCATTCCGCTCGACAAAAGCGCCAAAGCCAAGAAGGGTGACATCGTGCTGACCCACAGCCGTTATCACAACATGATGCGCGCCATCGTCATCGACGCATCGACTCCCACAGAACCCGTGGTGTGCTTTATCGACGACAACGACAGTTGGCCCAGCAACCCCGAGTCGGACAAAATCGCCGAAAAACAGAAGGGCGAACAACTGAAGGCCGGTTCGTTCAACGTGCTCAAGAAGGGCGCCTACATGTCAGGTGCACAGGTGGCTTACACCAGAGACGGCGAAAAGAAATTCGGCCGAATCGTGCAGGTGAGCGACGACAAACTGCTGCTGAGCACCTTTGCCAACCGCCTCGAATGCGTCTCGAAAAACGAGTGCACGCTGCTGCCCCTCAACCCGAAGTTCAAGGTCGGCGACACGGTAAGTTGCATCTCCATCGACGAGTATGAACCGAACTATAAAGTGCTGAAAGTCGACTTGGAACACGGACATGTATGGGTGCAGAAAGAAGGCTCGACCTACACCCACAGCTTTGGCATTTTTGACGTGATGAAATAGTCGTCTCCACGACCCAATACCGCACAGCATGGAATTCAAAGAAGGAAACGGCTGGAAGGCTTGCTATGACCCCGAGCGCAACCTCTACACCGCCAAAATCAGCGGCATGGGCAGCACGCTTCTGGAAATCACAAAGGACATCTACGACGCCCTCAGCCCCGAAATGAATGGCGAAGAAGCCATTGACCTCCTTCACCAAGGCCGCAAACTCTACATGTCCGTTTGCGACAGGTGCGGCCCACCTTACACCATTGTCTTCGACAGCGACTACGAGACGCTTTGCCCCTGGGCAGAGGTCCGCGTCGCCCCCGACGAACACGTGTGGAGTGAAGCCCTCACCGATGCCGCCGTCGAATTGTTTGCGTCGGAGGAAAATAACAGGGAACAGAGAAGAAAGAAAAGGGAAAAATAGACTCGTCATCGTTGTAAGTATAATCCCACATGACCTTATTCGATTTAGTCTGCCCCAAAGTTTCTTTGACAAGGTGTTGCAGGATGCTGAACCAACTTTAAATGAACTGACCTATGGAATTCAAGGAAGGCACAGGCTGGAAAGCCTGTTATGATAAAGAGCGGAACCTCTATACGGCCGAAGTATGGGAGATGGGCGACACACTGTTGGAATTAACCAAGGAAATCTATGACGCCATCAAGCCAGGTATTAGCGACCATGATGCAAGAGAACTATTATACCAAGGCCGTAAACTCTATATGTCCGTATTCGATAGATGTGGCCCTCCATATACCATTGTCCTTGACGATGATTACGAAAAGCTATGTCCATGGTCGAGTGTTGTCCCCGGTGATCATGTGTGGAGTGAGGAACTGACCGATGCTGCCGTTGAATTGTTTGCGTCGGAGGAAAATAACAGGGAACAGAGAAGAAAGAAAAGGGAGGCAAGAAAGAAGAAAAAGACATACTGAGTTTATGCAGATACATTTGATACAGGAATCAGAAAAACCAGATGTCTTCTCCAATGCCTTTAAACATGACCATCGCAGCAAGAATCCTACGACGAGGTATAGTGGTATTATTTGGCTAAAACAGATAAATCGGAATTTATGGGAAATAGCAAAATACATGTTCTGAAGAAAACCTGCCTCCTGTGTATGGCTATGCTCGCTTTCACCCTCATGGTCGATGCACAGACAGCAAATGATAGCCCTCGCGAATGCCTATGGCATGCGTTTCTCACACCGCCCGACAGCATCCGCGTAGGATGCTACTATTATTGGGTGAACGAGCAGGTAGACTCCAAGGGCGTGAAGGCTGACCTGCAGTGGATGAAAGACAACGGTATCACGCTAGCTTTTTTGGCTACAGACATCCGCAGCGAAACGCCATGGGACAAAGCCTCGGGGCGGACATTCGGCAAGAACAAGTTTCAAAGCCGCCGATGGTGGAAGAACCTGCGCACTGCACTGAAGACGGCAGGTGAGCTGGACATTGAGATGGGTCTTTTTAACTGTCCGGGTTGGAGCCAGTCAGGCGGTCCGTGGGTGAAGCCGGAAGAGGCTATGCGCAACTGGACGCCACAGGGCATAGAGGTGTGCAAGACCAAGGAAGGCACCGACGTCGTGTGTGCCCCCTGTTCGCCTGAGGCAGAAGGGCTGGAGGTTGATAAACTATCAAAGACTCATGTACAGAAACACTTCGAGTCGTTCATCGGGGAAATTCTGCGCCGTATCCCCCAGAAGGACCGCCCCACGCTGACCACCGTTGTCGTGGACAGTTGGGAACGAGGGAAGCAAAACTACACCGATTCTATTTTTTCAAAGTTCCGTCAGCGATACGGATATGAGCTTGACTACACCAACCCCGCCTGTCAGAAGGATCTCGAACGGCTCATTGCCGACCTGGTAGCTTCAGAGTATATGGGCGGACTGACGGAGAAAGCACATCAGTACGGTCTGCGCACTTGGTGTGAGCCCTACGCTCACAGCCCCTTCCCTGCCAACAGCATCACCTACGGCAGTGCAGCCGACGAGGTAGCTGCGGAATTTTGGGTAGACGATCGCAAATTCCGCCAGAAAGAGGTAGATGCAGCCCTCGGTTCCGCACGTCGCAGTGGCAAGAACAGAGTCTGGGCCGAGAGTTTCACCGATGGTTGGCCAGAGTTGGCAAAGGACGACTGGAGCTTTGAGAAACTAAAGCCCATAGCCGACCGCTACTTCCATGCCGGCATCAATGCTACCATCCTTCATGTCATGATTTCGCAGCCGGGCAACGACCGCAAACCCGCTGTGCGCCCCTGGTTCGGCACCTACTTCGACCGCCGCAGCCAGCATGCATCCAACCTGCTGCCACTTGTTACCTATCTTCGCCGCTGTAACTTCATGCTACAGTTGGGCAAGCCGTTGGATGGTGCTAACGACCGTCGCATCTTATCCGATGGTACCACCATCCGCTTTACTGATGATTCTCTGTTTGAGGTCACCTTCCCCGACGGACTTCAGGTGTTGTGGAATCCTATGCATGGGATTACGACAACGGGGATGGAATAGTATGTAAATTCCAATTTATTGAACAGATAGATAACGGCAAACAGACACGTCATTCAAGGCGATTTAGAAAGGAAACTGAAGTAGCAGGACTTGTAGAAACAAAAAAGGTTGAGTAACTCTTTGTTACTCAACCTTTTCATTTGGAATTCTATGGTCGGGATGATCAGACTCGAACTGACGACCACACGCCCCCCAGACACCAAAATATCAGAATTATTTAATTGAGAATCAGAGAAATAACCCCTTTTTTGTCTTGATTGGTTGATGCTTCGGTTTACCAGATGGTTAATAAACTATTTTTTTACTTTTTCACTTGAACTCTAACGATAGAAGTTCAATGCAAAGGTAATGAATTATCATGAAATTGACACCCTCTTTTGAAAAAAAGTGATATATTTGGTGATGGACAGCCGTATTTTTGTATCTTTGCAATAGATTTATTCCAAGGTTAAGCATAAACAATAGATCAGAAATATGCCAATTGTTCAAGACTCTCAGGATGTACTAAATCTTCGTCGGTTTGTCGGTGAATTGAGTAAAGTTCGGAATTTCCATGATTACGAACAAGCCAGATTATATATCCAACAATGTACTGCAAAAATGATGGAGCTTGGCAAGGAAGTATGGGCATCAAGAAAGGAAACAGACACAAAGGACCTGACAATCATGTGTGAATATTTTCAGGGCTTTGCAGAAGGATTGCTAAAAATAGTTTATGCCAGCAATGACAAGGAGTATTTTAGAAAAAAGGTCGTATCCCATGAAACCAACCCGTCCAGATTATTCTTTTCCACTTATTATGTTGGATGGATTTTCTTGTGTTATTTTTATCGAGTCTTTGACTACGAGCTCATAATGTTGACAGAAAAAGAAACTCAAGGCATTCCGATAAGTACATATATAAACCACAGAGAGGTCGTAGATAATCTTAATGTTATTATTTCTGATTCCGATTTCTATGATCACATGACGGCAATAGAATTGGCAGATGCATTGGAACTGATCGAATACCTTGATGCAGACTTTGAGGTCAAGAAGCAACTGAAACAAGCCATATATTCCAAAAACAAGAATGATTTTCTCTACATTCTATTGAATATAAAGAGTGACTATTCAGAAATAAAAAAAGCAGCCTTGACAAGAGCACTGTTGAATGTCAGGGTGAGCTATTTTTGGAACAACGAACCAGACTCTGTAGTTGATGCTGCTTCTTCACTATTGCCATATCAGCAAGGAATAGATCGTATGATACGTCAGATACGTGGTTTGTCTGACGATATCGAACTTCCAATGAATGACATGGACATCTTAAA
>R23__coassemble_1088_pt1 | contig 14269 bp, 14 predicted proteins | sample R23__metabat2_high_PE_006 | metagenome-assembled genome bin R23
CCAACTAATCATATACATTTTTTTTTTTAATGATAATGCGATAACATAGATCTAAACATGCTAATTCGTAGGCATATTAATATTTGTATAAGAGACATATTATGTATCTGGTATTTATAAATATATCTTCTATTATACAGCAGGGGATAAACTATATGGCGAGGAAAAATATCTACCTTCTCCGTATGACCAAGATGTTCAAAAACTAATAAAGGAAAAACAAGAAACGTTAAAAAATAAAATCCGTACTAAAGCACTAAATGGAGAAATAAAAGGCATCGTTTCTTACGTAAAATTAACGTCTGATGAATACGCCGATAAATCAATTAGTAGCAAAGATACTGTAACCCTTGTCGGCTATGAAAAGATAAATAACAAACATTATTACGCTTTGTATAACGACAATGTATCTGGTATATTCACTACAACCAGTGAACAGAAGAGCACCTTTAATAATGTTGAAAACATTCCTTTTGCTGGACTTCCAACAATATCTGATCCAGAAGTAAAAAATACCATAAAGAAACACAAGGAATATATTGATTCATTAGAAACAATACGATTAAATGAAGCTTTGCAAAAGCTTGACGAAACAGTAACTAAATTGATCAACTTGTATAAAGAGCTTGATCCGATTATAATATTTGTTGATTCGTGGAACTCAAATACCCTTGGTGGAATTGAAGTAAATCTTAGCGTGACTAACTGCTCTTTACAAACCATTAAATACATCACTTTCCAGGGCTACTTTGAAAATCCTGTTGGAGACAAGTGTAGAAATGAAATTGGAGGGGGCTATGTCTGGAAAGGAAGAGGTATAGGGCCTATTGGTCCTCGTCCAACTTCTCTTGATAATTATTCTGAAAGAAAAGATGAATGTAAAGGCTCTTACTGTTTCGATGAACATTTATTCTACTCAAGAACCGCTAGCTATTTCATACTATCATCAGTTACTATACAGTACATGAATGGAAAGTCTATTACTCTTAGCGGAGCTAAACTGAACAAACACGTACGTTACTGAGTAAGTGGGCATTCTCGAAGGTAGGCAAGGAACTGAAAATGTATAAACTGCTCAGCACCCCCATCAACACCGATACCGACGACGCACTGGTAAAATCCTGATTTCCAGCACCTGTTATTCATCAAAAAACGCACCGCAGTGCAACGAAAAATGCACTGCGGTGTAACTATATACGCACCGCAGTGTAAAAAAAGTTACACTGCGGTGCATTTTTTTCTTAAGTCACACCCTTGAAATTATTCTTTGCGGCGCCTTAAAGTCAGCACTACACCGAGGATGACGAGCAGGATGAGCACGCCGAGGGCGATGTAGGCGATGAGTTCGGTGGTGTGAACAGATTGCGGGTCGAACACCATTTCTATCTTGTGATGGCCGGCAGGTACCTGCATGGCACGCAGCACGTAATCGGCACGGACGATGTCGGCCGGCTGACCGTCGATGGTGGCTGTCCAACCCGGGTAGTATATCTCGCTGAAGACAGCGAGGCCGTCGGCAGCGTTGTCTGTCTCGTAGGTCACGGTGTTGGGCGTGAGAGAGGTCTGAACGATAGAAGAAGACTCTCCCCCTTGCCCCTCCCTGTGAGGGAGGGGAGTAGATACATCCTTGAACAATGAGGTATCGATGACTGCCGTGTGGCGTGGATTGACGCGGTGTAAGGCATCGAGTTCTTCGTTGGCGTTGCTGACGGGCAGGACTTCATCGACGAACCAGGCATTGCCGTAGGCTGTAGGATTCTCGACAGGAATCTTCTGACCATTCTGTCCGCCGAGGATGAACCAGCGCGTGTTGAGCATGTTGAGCACAGGCATGATGCTGTCGGTGTTGACCTCATTCAGACTGTCGAGGGGAACTTGTGTGAGAACGGCATAGTAGTCATTCAACTCGGGTGCGATGCAGGCCTCAACGAGTTCCTGATAGCGACGCAGTTTGGCGGCATGATAACCACCGATGCTGCTGAAATAGAAGGCGGCGGAGTTGTCGTTAAAGGTCGATACGGTGAGGTCGGCGACACGGTAGTTGCGTCCGTCGCCGCTCTTCGAGAGAATGTACTGCTGGGCTTCGTTGGGAGCCGGTTGCAGAGCGGCTGGGGCCGATGTGAACATCGTGTCGTTGATGTAGCGCTTGTTGACCTGCCACATGTCAACGAGGCACAAAGCGAGAAGCAGGGCGCCGCCAAGCAGGACAGAGGGTGATTTTTTCCACATCCAGTAAAGGATCACTGCACCCAGCATAATGATGAGCACGCTGCGCCAAGCATCGGCCGTGAGCAGGGCATGACGCATGGTGGCAATGCTGGCCAGGATGCGCTGACCTGTGAACTGGTCGAAATAGCCTTGCTCGACATATTGTGCAATGGCATTGCGGTCGTTGCTCGACACGCCGTCGCCCAGGAGTGAGGGGATGAGAGCGAAGAGCAGGCAGAAGCCGACGGTGATGGCTGTCGCCGTGACGAGCGCACGCAACATCCGCGGACGCTGCTCCTTCACGGCGCATCCTTCGCAGAAACGCTTCAAACCCAGCAGGGCGAGCAACGGAATGGTGAACTCTGCCACCACCAAGATGCTGGCGACGGTACGGAACTTCGAGTACATCGGCACGTGGTCGATGAAGAAGTCGGTGAAGGGCATGAAGTTGCGTCCCCACGAAAGCAGGATGCTGAGGAGGGTTGCTGCCAGCAGTGCCCATTTCAAGGCGCTTCGGTTCGGCAGGATGATGAGCGAAAGCACGAAGAGCATACACACGAGTGCGCCGACATAGACGGGGCCGCTCGTCATGGGCTGTTCACCCCAATACTGTGTAAAGGCTTGATAAACACCTGCATTGGTGAGCGTCGGGTCTGCCTTTTTCATGGCAGTCTTGCTCTCCGAGAGCGGCACACTGGCACCACCCTTGGCATCGGGCACGAGGAAGGTCCACGTTTCGTCAAGTCCATAACTCCACGCGGTGATATAGTCGCGTTCGAGTCCGCTATCGGTCTGGTTTGCGGCATTCTGTCCTTCCTTCACCAGTTCGCTCTTGCCACGCATGGTGTCCTTCGCATACTCGTACGTATGGTAGAGGTTCGAGGCATTGAGTGCGAGTGCAATGACGGCAGCGACGACGAGCAGTCCCGTTGCTTTCCAGAACACCTTCTGCTTCGTTTCTATCAAGAAGGCGACGAACAACGCCAGTTCGACAATCAGGAAGTAATAGGTCATCTGGACGTGGTTGCCACTGATTTGCAGGGCGGCGAAGAAGGCTGTCACGAGCAGTCCGCGCAGATATTTACCACGATACAGCCACACCATGCCCGCAATCGTCGGAGGGATGTAGGCCAACGTGATGACTTTCCAGATGTGGCCGGCGGCGATGATGATGAAGAAATAACTCGAGAAGGCCCACACCACGGCGCCGAGCGCAGCCATCCACTGCCTGAAGTCGAAGGCGCGCTGCAGGATGTAGAAACCGAGCATCGAGGCAAAGATGTACCAAACGTAGTCGGGCAGCCACAGGTGATAGGCTTTTTCAAAAAACGACATCGTGCGTGTGGAGTCGTAGGACGGCGCAATCTGATAGGTCGGCATACCGCCGAAGATGCTGTTGATCCAGCGGGGCGTCGCGCCGTCGTGGCTGTCGCGATACTGGCGCAGTTCGACTTGCAGGCCGTCGTTGGCCGTGTTGTCGTGTCCGATGATTCGTTTGCCGTCCATCACCGGCGCGAAGAAGTAGGCGAAGGCGATGACGACGAAGAGCAGGACGCAGAGCGCGTCGGGCAGCAGTTGTTTGAGATATTGTTTCATAGCAGTTCGGGCAGTTGGAAGAGTTTTGTTGAGTTTGAACCTTTAATCAGAATCGTGAAGCCCTGCGGTTTCTCAGCAGCAAGGGCAGCCTTGACCGCCTCGACATCTGCAAAAAAGCGGAAATGGGCGGGCAATGTGAATTCTTGGAACTCGCTGCCGACCAACCAGACGGTCTCAAGCGGCATGGAGGCAAGACGGTTGAGAAGTTTCTCATGTTCCGAGTGGCTGTCCTGTCCGAGTTCGCCCATCATGCCGATGATGCACATCTTGTGCGCCGACTTGACCAGCGCAAAGTTGTCGAGCGCCGCCGCCATCGAGGTCGGGTTGGCATTGTAGGCATCGACAATCAGTTCGTTATCAACCGTTTTCATGAACTGTGAGCGATTGTTCGATGGCACATAGTCGGCCAGTGCCTGACAGATGTCGTCGGCACCGACGCCAAACTCCAGGCCGACGGTTGCTGCAGCCCGCAGGTTGTCGGCATTGTAAGCGCCGACCAGATGAGTCTGGACCTCTGTACCCAGCAGTCGGACCTTCAGCAATCCGCTGCACTCCATCACCTCGGCACCGACATAGTCAATGCGCTTGAGGTCGTGGGCCATTGCGGGCAGGAACTCGTTGTCCTGATTGACAAACGCCGTACCGTCGTGCTGGCGCAGGAAGTCATAGAGTTCGCCTTTCGTGCGGCATACGCCCTCGAACGAGCCGAAACCCAGCAGGTGGGCACGTCCCACATTGGTAATCAGACCGTACTGCGGTTCGACGAGTTCCACCAGTTCGCGGATGTCGCCCGGGTGGCTGGCCCCCATCTCGACGACCGCCACCTCATGCTCGGCAGTCAGTTTGAGCAACGTGAGCGGCACACCGATGGAGTTGTTCAGGTTGCCCTGCGTATAAAGTACACGATATTTCTTCTGCAGCACGGCTGCACAGAGTTCCTTCGTGGTCGTCTTGCCGTTCGTGCCTGTGATGCCCAGAATCTTCGTTCCGACCGTACGGCGATGATGGCGAGCCAGCAGTTGCAACGTACGCAGCACGTTATCGACCAGCACATAGCGACCGTCACCTTCCACTGCGACCTTCGGGTCATCGACGACGGCACAGCAGCAACCCTTCGCGAGACATTCGGCGGCGTACTGGTTGCCGTCGAAACGCTCGCCCTTCAGGGCAAAGAACATCGCGCCCTCGGGACAGTTGCGGCTGTCGGTCGTCACCGTCGGATGCTGACGGAAGATGCTGTATAATTCTTCAATCGTTGTCATTTCTCTTTCTTTCAATTGTGATTTGACTGCAAAGTTACGACATTTCACGCAAAAATCAGATACGGAAAAGCGATTATTTGGCAATGCCGCCGAAATACGTCCAAGCGCTTGGAGAAAAAACGCCAAGCGCTTGGCGTGCGAACGCTAAGCACTTGGCGTAAAAATTCCAAGTACTTGGAGGTGGTTTTGAAAAAAACACATTTTCGCTTTGCATTGCAGCCGATTTTCATTACCTTTGCAGAGTAAAGTAACCTTTGATGCAGACGACCGACTATACACTCAATGTGGGTGGACGGCTGATGAGCCTCGCCCAGCCACAGGTGATGGGGATTATGAACCTCACGCCCGACTCGTTCTTCAGCGGCAGTCGCTGCGAGGGCGAGGCAGTGGTGCGTCAACGTGCGCGTCAGATTGTGGACGAAGGTGGAAGCATCATCGATGTCGGTGCCTGCTCCACACGCCCTGGTTTCACGCCGCCTACGACCGAGGAGGAGATGCGACGGCTGCGCGAAGGCCTGACGGCTGTTCGGAAGGAAGTGCCCGATGCAGTTGTATCGGTCGATACCTACCGCGCCGATGTGGCTCGCATGGCGGTCGAGGAGTTTGGCGCAGCCATCGTCAATGACATCAGTGGCGGAGAGGCAGATGCGCAGATGTTTGAGACGGTTGCACAATTGGGTGTGCCTTATGTGCTGACGTTCAACAAGGCAGAACAGCCCTTGACGTTCTTTGCCTCCAAGGTCAATGCACTGCGTGAACTGGGACAGAAGGACATCATCCTCGACCCAGGGTTCGGGTTCGGCAAGACGCTCGACGACAACTACCGTCTGCTGGCTCAGTTGGAGACGCTCAAGGTGCTGGAATTGCCGCTGCTCATCGGCGTGTCACGTAAATCGATGATTCAGCGTGTCCTCGACGTCGATGCCGACCATGCGCTGAACGGCACGACCGTGCTCCACACGATGTGCCTCATGAAGGGCTGTGCCCAAATCCTGCGGGCGCACGACGTCCGCGAAGCCGTCGAAGCGGTCACGCTTTACCTAAAAACAAATACTGAAAGAAATTGATAGTTTCATGATTGATTTTGGTTTGAAAGACATCATCGACATCGTCTGTGTCGCCCTGATGCTCTACTACATCTACAAACTAATGCGCGACTCAGGGTCGCTCAACATCTTCTATGGCATCCTGGTGTTTGTCGTCACATGGATTATCGTGTCGCAGGTGCTGGAGATGAAACTGCTCGGCAGCATCTTCGACAAACTCGTGAGCGTCGGTGTGCTCGCCCTCATCATCTTGTTTCAGGAGGACATACGCCGCTTCTTCCTCACGCTCGGCAGCAACAACCGCTTCCACACGTTCCTCAAACTCTTTTCGCGCAAGAAGAAGAGCGGCGACGTGGAGAACCCTGCGGTCATGCAGATTGTGCGTGCCTGTGCCTTTATGAGCAAGAACTACACGGGTGCGCTCATCATCATCGAACGTGACATGTCGCTCACCGATATCATCAACAGCGGTGAGAAAATCGACGCCAACATCAACTCACAACTCATCAAGAACATCTTCTTTAAGAACAGTCCACTGCACGACGGTGCGATGATCATTGCACACAACCGCATCGTCGCTGCTGCCTGCATCCTGCCCGTGAGCCACAACACCAACATTCCGAAGGAACTCGGCCTGCGTCACCGCGCTGCCTTGGGCATCACCCAGCAGAGCGACGCCGTGGCGGTCATTGTGTCGGAGGAAACAGGACAAATCAGCACAGCACGACGCGGAAACTTCCACCTCGACATTTCGCAGGAAGAACTCGAACGCTACTTAACAACCGTGATGTAATGAAAAAAATTCTTATACTTATACTCTTCTCCGCTGCAGTTCTCCCCCTCACGGCGGCAGCCAAAGTGGGAGTGAAGCCTGCCGACGTGTTGCGTACGATGCACCTCGTCAACGACTATTTCATACAGCGCCATCCCGACCCGTCCACGCCGACGTTTGTCAAGAAGGAGCGGCCGAGCAACCTCTGGACACGCGGCGTCTATTTCGAGGGACTGTACGAACTGAATGCGATTGACCCACAGGCACGCAATACTGACTACATGACCCGTTGGGCTCAATTCCATGCATACACACCTCGCAACGGCATCTTTACCCGCGATGCTGACGACTACTGCTGCTGCCAGACCTATCTGCGACTCTATCTCGACAGTCTTGAAACGGCAGAGCCGCCTCTGTTCAACATGCACATGCTCATCCCGTCGGTGCGCTGCGCCGAAAACCTCATCGCCAACAATGCCATGGGCGACTGGACATGGATTGATGCCATACAGATGGGACTTCCCGTGCTGACCAAACTCTCTGTCATACGTCACAGCAACGGCGAGGAAGATGCCTCGCGTTATGCCGAAATGGGATTTGCAATGTATGCCTACACCCGTGACGTGCTGGCTGGCGGTCTGCTGAACAAAAACGAGGGGTTGTGGTGGCGCGACAAGGATTTCGTACCACCCTACCGCGAGCCCAACGGCCGTAACTGCTACTGGAGCCGTGGCAACGGCTGGGTGTATGCGGCACTGGTGCGTGCCATGAGCGACGCGATGGAAAGCCCTGCCGTCACCCATTTCGAGGACTACAAGGCGGACTTCCTGCTCATGACCGAAGCATTGCTGAAATGCCAGCGCAAAGATGGTTTCTGGAATGTGAGCCTGCACGACCAAAGCCATTTCGGTGGTCCCGAACTGACAGGCACCGCCCTCTTCATCTACGGCATGGCATGGGGCGTGCGCCACGGCATTCTGCCGCCCGACCCCTACCTCAAACTGATCGGAAAGACATGGAAGGCGATGGTGAAGAAATGTGTGGACAAGTCGGGGCGCCTCGGTTACGTGCAGGGCACGGGAAAGGAGCCGAAGGACGCGCAGCCTGTGACGTTCACGACCGAGCCCGACTTCGACGACTTCGGCCTGGGGTGCTTCCTGCTCGCAGCCAGTGAAGTGTATCGTTTAGCCGAGTAAAGCCATGAAACCATTACTCTACATCGTGTTGCTCATGACGACGCTGCTCCGTTTTCCTGTGACGGAAACAACAATGGGAAGCAAGGAACAGCAAAAGGGCGCTCGACGTCGCAGCCCTACGAACTGCTCGTGGTGTGCAACAAGGAGTGGCTTAAGACCGACGCAGCAACGACGTTCAAAACCGTCATCGATGCCGACGTGCCTTGTCTGCCCCAGCGCGAGCCGCAATTCCGTCTGACGAAGATTGAACCGGCGGCGTTCACCAAGTCGTTCATGTTCTACGCCAACATTATCACCGCCGATATTAACCCCACAAAATACCAGAAGGCTGAGTGTGGCATGGCACGCGACGTCTATGCACACCCCCAACTGCTCATCTCGCTCACGGCACCTGACCAAGCGTCGTTCGACGACCTGTGCAACACCTACCGCGACCGTATTCTCGACCTGTTTAACGAAGCCGAACTGCAACGTCAAGAAGGGTTTCTGGCAAAGAGATTCAGCGGTATCGTCGAACGGCAGGCACGCAGCCAGTTCGGGGTCGGTCTGCACGTTCCCGAAGAAATCAATGCGGTGAAAACAGGCAAGGACTTTCTTTGGGGGTCGAGCGAAGGACAGACCGAGCAATACCTGAACGTGTGCCTCTACACGGTGCCTTATACATCGTCCGAACAACTGACGCAGGAGGCATTCATCATGCGTCGGGACTCGATAATGAAAGTCAACATCGAAGGCGGGCACAAAGGGCAGTACATGTCGACGGAAAAGCGTGTCGTCCAGTCGCGCTACATCAATGTCGGCGGTCGTACGGTCCAGGAGGTGCGTGGACTGTGGGCCATGGAAGGCGATGCGATGGGTGGTCCCTACGTATCGTTGGTGCAGGTTGATTCGGTCCGCAACCGACTGCTCATCACCGAAGGCTTCGTCTATGCACCCGACAAGAAGAAGCGCGACCTGCTGCGCAAGATGGAGGCTGCGCTGCGCACGTTGACACTCGAATGATATGTTCTTGACTACGAATTAAACGAATTTTACGAATATTTTTATGAGAACCACACTTCGTATCCTTGCCATTTTCACTTTTAACTTTTACATTTTAACTTCCCATGCCCAATCGCCTCAAGTCACGCTGTCGGAGGACTTGAAAGGGGCTGCGGTGGAGATGAACCTGCCGTTCGTCAGCGTCACAGTGCCCGACGGAAACTACCGCGTCACGATGACGCTCGGGGCGAAGAAAAAGGCGGGCAGCACCACCGTGCGTGCCGAATCGCGCCGTCTCATGGTCGAAAACGTGGCGACACGTCGTGGCGAACGGAAGACCGTTTCGTTCGTCGTCAACAAGCGCGACACGAAAATCCGTTCGGCACAGGGCGAAGACGTCGTCCGCATCAAGCCGCGCGAACGGACGAAACTCAACTGGGACGACCGTCTGACGCTCGAACTGACGGGCGACGCCCCCTGTGTGAGCGACATCCGCATCGAGCCGGCCGACACGACGGTCACCACCCTCTACCTCTGCGGCAACTCGACCGTTGTGGACCAGGACTATGAGCCGTGGGCTTCGTGGGGACAGATGATTCCGCGCTGGCTGGACGACCGTGTGGCAGTGGCCAACTATGCCGAGAGCGGCGAGACGGTTTCGACGTTCATCGGTGCGAAACGATTTCAGAAGATTCTCACCCTGCTGCGGAAGGGTGACTACGTGTTCATCGAGTTCGGCCACAACGACCAGAAGCAGAAGTTTGCCGGTGCCGGCGCTTACTACAACTTTGCGACGGGTCTCAAGCAGATGGCCGACGAGGTGCGCCAGCGCGGTGCCACACCTGTGTTCGTCACCCCCACGCAGCGCCGTTCGTTCGACGATGAAGGGCACATCCGCGAAACCCATGCCGACTATCCCGACGCCATGCGCTGGGTGGCACTGCGCGAAGGGGTGCAGGTGATCGAACTGCACGATGCCACCCGCACGTTCTACGAGCAGATGGGCGTGGAAGAATCGAAGCGTGCCTTCGTTCACTACCCTGCCAACACCTATCCCAACCAGCCCAAAGAACTGGCCGACAACACCCACTTCAACCCCTACGGCGCTTATGAAATCGCCAAGATGGTCATCGAAGGAATGCGCCGCCTCGAGTTGCCTGTGGTTCAGCATCTCCGCGACGACTACGTGCCCTACTCTCCCCTGCGTCCCGACCCAGTGGAGTCGTTCCACTGGACCGACAGCCCCTTCTACGAATCGCTCAAGCCCGACGGCAACTGACGTCTGCGGCCCCGTTTTCAGGCCTATGCAACCCACGACATGATGCTCCACAGAGTACCCGAATTTCGTCCGCAGTTGAAATAAATTTCGTCCACAGTCGAAAAAAATTTCGTCCGCAGACGAAATTTTTTTCAACTACGGTGCATTTTTTCGTGAACCTTTTCCTATGCTTGCGTGTATGCTGTTGTGAACATCGCAAAAATCCGAACCCAATGAAACGAATCATCCTCGCCTCCCTGCTTCTGCTCTGCCTCACGGGCAGGACCGCTGCACAGGACCTTGACTACGAGCGCGTGCACAACCTGATTATCGAAAGGAACGACGCTGCGCTCGACACACTGCTCACGCGCTGGTACTACAGCGGACTCTACCCCGCCGACGTGCTCAACTACCACTACAACGAACTGCAGGGCATGGAGCCGTGGAGCATCTACGTGGGCAAGGAGGAGTCGGACTTGGTGGGAAAACTGATTCTGCAACGTGTGCTGCACGTGCACCGCGACAAGGTGCTGCTCAACCTGAACGCGACGTACGACAGCACGTATATGGCCACCCTGTGCCAGCGCATGGAGGTGCCTGTGCCTACCGAATCCTACGGCGACGGACGCTTCGTGCTGATGACGCAGTGGGTGTGTGAACACACGGGGCGGCAGGTCTATCTCTCAGCCTCGGCCATGCCACATCTGGTACACCCCGGCTATCTCGACCCTGCGTCGGCGCAGGCTGTGCGCATCGACAGCGTGGCGACGGTGCTGAAGTCGCATCTCTACAACGAAGGACTGACGATGCACTACGCGCGTGTGCCTTATAATAATATCGTGGTGAAGTGTCGCAACCTGGAGGAACGCTACCTGCTCGACTACCTGCGCATGTCGTTCACACCGCCGCACGGACGCGAGCAGGAGGGCGCGCTGGCCTTCACACGCAGCCACCTGGCCGAAAACTACCGCATCCTGTACGAAGGTCTGCTGCCCTACTATCGGGCGCATCGGCCGGAGCGGTTGGCATGGCTCGAACAACTGATTCGCGATGTGCTGAACTACCGTCGGATGCAGGAGCGGAGGGAGCGGGAGTTTAACCAAGTCTCACGTCTGCTATGAGTGTGCTGTCCCTCTTTTCACGGCGCGAAACGGCGTTGCACGCGATGGACGACAAGCGGCTCATGCTGGAGGTGAAGCAGGGCGACCGTCGTGCCTTCGACGAACTCTACCGCCGCTACAGCCGACGCCTGCAGGGATTCTTCTTCCGCCAACTCGGCGGCGATGAAGAACGGGCTGCCGACGCCATGCAGGACACGCTGCTGCGGGTGTTTGAGCACCGCGAGCGTTATGCCGAAGGCAGCGACGTCAGCACCTGGGTGTTCAGCATTGCCTACAACCTCTGCAAGAACATCTACCGACGGAAAGACAACGAAGCGAAGTATCTGCAGACGCTCGACGCGCAGCCTGCCGAGGAAAGTGCGGTGGAAATCCAGATGGACAACGCCCGGCTGATGGAAGCCCTGCAGCAGGTGCTCGACGCACTTCCGCCACCGCTCCGCCTCATCTTCTCCCTGCGCCACGAGGAAGAACTGACCACGGCGCAGATGGCTGCAATCCTCCAAATCCCCGAGGGCACCGTCAAGAGCCGCCTGCACAAGACCATGAACCTGATTCGTCAACAACTCAAGCATTATGAACATATCTGACAACGACATCATCCGCAGCGCACAGACGTTGCGCGAGCAGCAGAACCAATCGCTGCGTGTACCGAAAAACCCGTTGCAGCGCAAGCAGAACAGCCACGCCCTGTGGTGGGCCTCCGCCGCCTGTGTGGCCTGCTTCGTGGCGGGCTTGGCTATACCCAGAACAACGGCAGAGACACCTTCGACGCCCGACCCCATCGCCGAGAAAGAGGTTGAGCCGTTGCGTGTCGAGACAAAAGTCTTCGTTCACGACACCGTCTTCCTCACGCGCGTCGTCACGAAGGAGGTGTGCGTCGAAGTTCCTGCGGTTGCAGAAAACACCCTCAGCGAAACGGAGGATTTCGGAGGTTGCTCCGCCCTCTGCGACGACATCGACTACAATCTTTTGGCCACCAATTAAATAACCATAAAACCGTACAAAATGGAAAGACAGACAATTCTTGCGCTGTGCCTCGTCTGCACCACCGCCATTCGGGCACAGCAGAACGTCGCCATCGCCCCTCAACTCAACAAGGGCGACGTACACACCTACACTACCTCGTATGAAGCGTACAAATCGGGAACGGACGGGGACAACGGCATGACCGGCCGCGAAGAGACAACCTTCACGGTGACGGAAGCGACGCCGGAGGGCTACGTCCTCGAAGTGAAGACAAAGCCGTTGGACAAGCCGAACATCGAACCGGGCATCATGGGCAACAACAGCATGGATGAATGGTTTCAGAACCTGCAGCGCAACCAAACCGTGCGCTACCGCCTCGACCGCGACGGTGCCATCCTCGGCATCCTCAATGCCGCCGAAATGCAGGCGAACACCGAAAAGTTGTTCAATGAACTCATCAACCGCCTGGACAGCCTCATGCCGTCGGCCAAACGCCACGAAATGCGGGAGATGACCAAACGCATTCTCATGGAGCAAGCCACCGAGGAGAGCGTTCTGAAGAACCTCCGCACCATCGTCGGTCCGCTCACCCTGCTGGGCCGGCGCATCACGTCGGGCATGGAAGAGCGCTACACAATGTCCACCGGCCTGAAGTTTGTGCGCACCTACACCGTCGCGCCCGACGGACGCCACGTCACGACCGATAGCCGACTGGACATGACCGACGACGAACTGAAGGAATATGTCATCGACAACGTGCTCCGCTACATGCCCAACATCCCTGCCGAAGCCCTCGAGGAGTTCCGCAAAATGGACATGAAGGCGCAGGGCATCGGCGACCTGCAAATGTCGTCGCACGCCACGGTGGACCTCGGCGACGACGGATGGCCGCTGCGCATCACGCTGGAGAGCGAAGACAATCTGCCGGGAAACCACACCATCAGCCGCAACGTGATGGAGCGGAAATAGCGCAGAGCAAGTCCATGACAAAAGCAGCAGGGCTCAGTCGGAAAACCAACTGAGCCCTGCTTTTTTGCAAAATGCCGTTCGGAGGGATGCCGAAGGCGGGAGGGACTTTTTATTTCAGTGTAATCGTGGCCAGAACAGACTTGATTTCCTCGTCGGTGAGGTTGAAGCCGTTGAACGAACTGACCTGGAAGAAACCTCCGTTCGGCATGTCGGTCACAGCGTGGTAGATGCTCTTGGTAGCATCCGTTGCGTTGTTCTCGCAGATGACCTTCCAAGTGTAGCCACCGGCTTCGATGTCAGCCTCTGCCGAGTTGATTTCAGCACCCAACTGCTGCTTTGCCCAAGCCTCAGCCGTGCGGTTATCCTTCGGATAAGCATAGAAGCGCAGGAACTTGTAGCGGCCTGGCTCTGCTTCCTTCTCCAAGATGACAAACTTCGGGTTCTCGGTTTTGTTGGTCCATCCTGCGGGAACGACTACAGCATAGTCATCATTCTCGACCATTTCACCCTCGGGTGCAGCATCCTGCTCCGTGGCTTCGGGAGCAGCACCTTCGTCCGTCGTGGCAGCCTGCTTGTTGCCACAGGCAGCCAGCGTCAACAGGGCAGCGGCTGCCAAAATCACAAACTTTTTGTTCATTGAAAAATGAATTTAAGAATTGAAACTAAAAATGTCTGGTGTCGGACAGCCATCATTCCTCTGACCGACATGACCATCCAAAATATCTGCAAAGTTAGGAAAAAATGCTCCGCTTATTCACCTTCCCCTGTTAATATTTGTTAATATCTCCGCAATCAATCGATTTCTTGTTAATTAGACCTCAAAAAGGCGCCTGAAAAGTGGCAAAAAACGCACCGCAGTCCAAATTTATTTACACTGCGGTACGCCTATAGCCA
>R23__coassemble_1140_pt1 | contig 13650 bp, 8 predicted proteins | sample R23__metabat2_high_PE_006 | metagenome-assembled genome bin R23
AAAGGATGTGGCGTTTAACGATTAACGGTAAACGGTTAAAGAATTTGTTGCCCTGGTTGTAACCAATCAGGGGAAATTATCCGACGCCAGCCACCGCTTGAAGTTCAGGCGGGCATTACGTCGTTCGTTATGGTGCAACAATTTCTTATATGCTCTCATCTTTACTTTAGTTTAGCAATACTTTCACGCAGGGCTGCTATCTTGGTCTCAGCATCGCTCTGCTTCTTACGTTCCAATTCAACAACCTGTGCAGGGGCGTTGGCGACGAAACGCTCGTTGGAGAGTTTCTTCTGAACACTGATAAGGAAACCTTCAAGGTGTTTTAGTTCTGCCTCCATCTTCTGCAACTCAGCCTCGGTGTCAATCAGATTACCGAGCGGAACTGCACATTCGGTGGTGCCGACGAGGAAGGCGCTGCTGCCCTCACCCTTGGTCTCTACGATGTGAACGGCAGAGAGGTTCGCCATCTTCACGATGAGGTCGGTGAGGCTGTCCACAGGATTCTTCTCCACAATTTCCAGTTCAAGTTTCTCCTTGGGAGCGATGTTCTTGGCATTGCGCACAGCACGTACGCCTGCGACCATCTGCTTCATGACGTTCACATCGCTGAGCAACTGTTCCTCGTCCTTCGTCGGAGTGGGCAGATGTAGGCTTTCGGTCATGATGCTGTCACCATCCTTACGGTCATAGATGTGTTGCCAGATTTCCTCGGTGATGAAAGGCATGAAGGGATGCACCAGTTTCATCAGGATGTCGAAGAAACGCAGGGTTTCTGCGTAAGTAGCCTTGTCGATGGGCTGCTGGTAGGCAGGCTTAATCATTTCGAGGTACCAGCCCGAGAACTCATCGGTGAAGAGTTTGAAGACGGACATCAGCGCGTCACTCAGACGGAACTTCTTGTAGTGGTCCTCAATCTCAGCATAGGCAGCCTTAAGTTGAGCATCGAACCAAGCAATGGCCTTTTTCGAACTGTCTGGCTGAGCAATGTCTGCCTGTTCCCAACCTTGAACCAGTCGGAAGGCATTCCAAATCTTGTTGCAGAATGCCATACCGTTTTGACAGAGTTTCTCGTCAAAGAGAATGTCGTTGCCCGCAGGTGCACTGAGCAGCATACCCATACGCACGCCGTCGGCTCCGTACTGGTCAATCAGCAAGAGTGGGTCGGGCGAGTTGCCGAGACTCTTCGACATCTTACGACCGAGTTTGTCACGAACAACACCTGTAAAATAGACGCTCTTGAAGGGCATCTCACCCATGTATTCGTAACCCGCCATGATCATACGTGCCACCCAGAAGAAGATGATGTCGGGAGCGGTCACGAGCACGCTGGTGGGATAGTAATAATTGATTTCTTCGTTGCCAGGCTTGTTGATGCCGTCGAACAGCGAGATGGGCCACAACCACGAGGAGAACCACGTGTCGAGCGCATCTTCGTCCTGACGCAAATCGTCAAGTGTGATGTTCTCAAAGCCTTTCAACTTATGGGCTTCAGCCAGTGCCTCTTCTTTGTTAAGAGCCACCACGAAGCGTTCTTCTTCGCCTTCGGCGGCTGGCAGGAAGTAGGCAGGGATGCGGTGTCCCCACCAGAGTTGGCGGCTGATGCACCAGTCCTGAATGTTCTCCAGCCAGTTGACGTAGGTGGTCACGTATTTCGTCGGATAGAACTTGAGTTCGCCGTTCTTCACAGGTGGCAGAGCGATGTCGGCGAAGTGGCGCATCGACAGGAACCACTGCATACAGAGGCGTGGTTCAACGGCGATATCGCTGTTGCGCTCCGAGTAGCCCACCTTGTTGACATAGTCCTCCACCTTCTCGAGCAGGCCAGCGGCTTCCAAATCCTTAGCAATCTGCTTGCGCACCTCGAAGCGGTCCATGCCCACGTACAGGGGCGACTGCTCGCTGATGGTGCCGTCAGGGTTGAAGATGTCGATGGTCTCCAAGTTGTGGGTCTTACCCAGGTTGTAGTCGTTGACGTCGTGGGCAGGTGTCACCTTCAGACAACCCGTACCAAACTCAATATCGACGTAGCGGTCCTCAATCACAGAAATGACACGGTTCACCAGCGGAACGATGACTTTGCGGCCACGCAGCCACTGGTTCTTCGGGTCTTTGGGGTTGATACACATCGCCGTGTCGCCCATGATGGTCTCAGGACGGGTCGTTGCCACCACAGCATAGTAACCTTTGCTGTCCTTGTGGATGACGTTGCCATCCTCTTCAGACATGCCCGAAATGCCGGACAGACTGCACTCGCCTGCCACATAGTATTTCAGATAGTAGAGTTTGCTCTGCTCCTCCTTGTAGATGACTTCCTCGGTCGAGAGCACCGTCTGCGCCTTAGGGTCCCAGTTGACCATGTGCAAGCCACGATAGATGAGTCCCTTGCGGTAGAGGTCAACAAACACCTTGAGCACACTCTCCGAACGCTTTTCGTCCATCGTAAAGGCCGTGCGGTCCCAGTCGCAGGAAGCACCGAGTTTGCGGAGTTGCTTCAGGATGATGCCGCCGTATTCGTGTGTCCAAGCCCAGGCATGTTCGAGGAACTGCTCACGGGTCAGGTCACGCTTCTTGATGCCTTCCTTCGCCAGTTTGTTCACCACCTTGGCTTCGGTAGCAATCGAGGCATGGTCGGTACCAGGTGCCCAGCAAGCGTTCTTGCCGTCCATACGGGCCTTGCGAATCAGAATGTCCTGAATCGTATTGTTGAGCATGTGACCCATGTGCAGCACACCCGTCACGTTTGGCGGCGGAATCACGATTGTGTAGGGTTCACGTCCGTCGGGTTTCGAGGCAAACAACTTATGCTGTTCCCAATACTCATACCATTTCCCTTCTACTTCAGCGGGACTATATTTAGAGGCTAACTCCATCATGTTGATTTTACGATTTACGGATTTACGATTTTCAAATAGTTCCAAAAACGTGCAAAGGTACGAATAAGTGAGGAAAAAACCAAACTTGTTTGAGTTTTTTCGAACGAGAGTACCTTCGGCGAAGCCAAAGTAACGAATAAGTGAGGAAAAAACAAACTTTTGAGTTTTTTCGAACGAGAGTACCTTCGGCGAAGCCAAAGTAACGAATAAGTGAGGAAAAAACAAACTTTTGAGTTTTTTCGAACAGAAGTACCTTCGGCGAAGCCAAAGTAACGAATAAGTGAGGAAAAAAACAAACTTTTGAGTTTTTTCGAACGAGAGTACCTTTGCAAAAGCCAAAGTTAACAAAAATCCAACTTTTCACTGAAATAACTTGTGTTTTTCTTCACGTCAATCCCCATGAATCTGATTCGTCAATCTAACAGTTGGCACATACACAACGCGTCTGTAGGGGCAGGTTTCCATGCCTGCCCGAAGGATTTTCCGAAACTCGACATGAGGAAAATCCTATCGTCATCATGGACGCCACACGGGTTGTCCCCACAAGTGGTAGTTGAATATGCGCCCTGTAGGGACGACCCGTGGGGCGTCCATCATTGATATGCGGTGTTTGTAGAAATTCTTTCGGCATCGAACCTCATGTTTTCTTCGGGCAGGCATGGAAACCTGCCCCTACAGATATTAACATCAATCTTCAGAAATTAAGATTGACGTATTAATTGACGTAGATTGACGTGTAAAAAGTTGTTGGCAATATCCGTATCCCAACTCTATTCGTGGTGGTAGGGTTCGCCCTTGAGGATGGTGTGGGCACGATAGAGTTGTTCGACAAAGATGAGGCGGACCATCTGATGGGAGAACGTGAGCGGAGAGAGAGAGAGTTTCTCGTCGGCACGGGCATAGACATCGGGCGAAAAACCGTAAGGGCCACCGATGATGAAAACCAGACGACGGGAAGCCGCACCCTGCTTGCGCTCCATCCAAGCAGCCAGTTCGATGCTGCGGAATTGTTTGCCGTGTTCGTCAAGCAGCACGACGTGGTCGGACGGTTGCAACTGCCGCAGGATGAGGTCGCCTTCGGCCTGTTTCTGCTGCTGCTCCGATAGGTTCTTCGTGTTCTTTAACTCGGGAATCACAAGCAGTTCGAAGGAGGTATAATGACGCAACCGACTGACGTAATCGTCAATCAGCGCCGTGATATGCGCGTTGGTGGTCTTGCCCACAAGAATCAGCGTGGTTTTCATCGACTTACGTTCTTCACACCCTTCACGCCCTGAATCTTCTTCACCAACAACTTGAGTTTGTTGAGGTCGTCGAGTTGAAGGGTCAGCGTACCGGCAAAGAGGCCGTCCTCGCTCGACTTGATGTCTATCGAACGCAGCATGACGTTCTGCTCCTTGGCGATGATGCTGGTGATGTTGTTGACAATGCCAATGTCGTCGTTGCCTACGACACGTAGGGTGACAGGATAGAGGCTGCTGCCCTTGCCTGCCCAACGTGCCTGAATGACACGGTAAGGCATCTCGGTGCGCAGACGTCGGGCATTGGGGCAGTCGTCGCGGTGTATCTTGATGCCACGACCTGCGGTCACAAAGCCAAAGACCTTGTCGCCATAGATGGGATTGCAGCAGCGCGCCATCGAGTACTCCACACCCTTGATGTTCTTGTCGATGACGAGGACATCTTTATTTTTGGTGTCATCGGCTTCTGTAAATGTCTGTACGTACTCACCCGCGCTGTGTGACGGTCCAGCGTCCTGAAATTCGCCGTTCTCACGTTTCTGTTGTTCTATGTAGCGGTCGATGAAGGCGTTGACATCGATGGTTTCGTCGCTGATGCCATGGTAGAACTCCGAGACGTGTTTATAGCCAAGACGCTTAAGCAGGCGCATCATGGTGGCCTCTTCGTATTCGACCTTGCGGTTCTTCATGCGGCGCAAGAAGGTTTCCTTCGCAATGGCGGTGGTCTTGAGTTCCATCTCCGTCAGTTGCTGACGTATCTTGGCACGTGCCTTCGACGTGACAGCAATGGAGAGCCAGTCGCGCTTCGGCGTCTGATTGGGCGAGGTAAGAATCTCCACCTGGTCGCCACTCTGTAAGCGAGTACGCATCGGCACATTCTTGCCGTTCACACGTCCACCGTTGCAATGGCTGCCCACGTTCGTATGGACGCGGTAGGCAAAGTCGAGCACCGTAGCACCTTTCGGCAACTTGAACAGGTCGCCCTTCGGCGTAAAGACGAACACCTCGTCGCTGTAGAGGTCAACCTTGAACTGATCGACCGACGCTTCCTCATTGCCTGTCTGCGACTCCAAGGCGGCACGGATGTCCTTGAGCCATTCTTCCAACTTCGCTCCGCTATCCTTCACACCCTTGTAACGCCAGTGGGCTGCCAGACCGCGCTCGGCAATCTCGTCCATGCGCTCGGTGCGTATCTGCACTTCCACCCATTTGCCTTCAGGTCCCATCACCGTGATGTGAAGGCTCTCGTAGCCGTTCGACTTGGGTACGGAGAGCCAGTCGCGCATACGTTTCGGATTAGGACGGTACATGTCGGTGATGATGCTGAACACCTGCCAGCAGTCCTGCTTCTCCTTGTCAGGCTCGGAGTCCAGAATGACACGGATGGCAAAGAGGTCATAGATGCCTTCGAAGTTGCAACGCTGCTTCTTCATCTTCTCCCAGATGGAGTGGATGCTCTTGGTGCGGCCTTTCATGTGGAACTTCAGACCTGCAGCCTTCAGTTTCTCTTCAACGGGACGGATGAAGTTGGCGATGTAGAGGTCACGCGAACGCTTGGTCTCGTTCAACTTGTCCTTAATCATGTAGTAGGCATCGTGCTCCAGGTATTTGAGCGAAAGGTCCTCGAGTTCTGACTTGATGAGGTAGAGACCCAGTTTGTGAGCCAAAGGCGCATACAGACGACTCGCCTCGGTGGCAACCTTCCTGCGTTCTTCGTCGGTACCACGGTCCTTGATTTGGCGCATCAGATTGACGCAAGTGGCGATGATGACGAAGATGACGCGAATGTCCTCGGCAAAAGAAAGCATGAGGTCGCGGAAGGCTTCTGTTTCCACACTGGCATTGCGGTCATACAATTCACGCACACGCGCTATACCTTTTATAATATGAGCCACGTCGGCACCAAATTCACGAGAAGCCATTTCCTCACGACTCTCTTCTTCGCGGCATACACCCTGCATAAGAATGGCAAGGATACTGGAGCGGTTCAATCCGATCTCCTCGGCGCAGATGAGTGCCGTCTGCAGGTCAAAGAGTATGGGGTTGAGTCCGAAGGCACCACGCAACTCCCCACCCTGCTCCATCGTCTTGTGCAGCAGCGTTTCTGTTTTTTCAAAATCTTCTGCCGAAAGCGTATCAGCAGAGAGTACTTTCAGACGCTCAAAAGCATCAATTATCTGTTGTTTTTCTTCCATTTCACTGCAAAGTTAAAAAAATATTGGACGTATTGTTGCAAGAAAACAAAAAAAATTGTAAATTTGGCGTGGCAGAAGGTACTCTGTTCGGAAAAATACAAAAATTATTTGTTTTTTCACTCACTTCATCGTACCTTTGTAAGAAGAAATGTTTTATTTGTTCATTGTTAATTAGTAAAAGTATGTTGACCACACAGGACAAGGAGTTGCTTAAGCGGAAAGGCATCTCAGAAGAACAACTGAACGCACAACTCGAATCCTTCCGTACTGGATTCCCCTATCTCAAACTCGCAGGCGCTGCATCCCCCAAGCAGGGTATCACCATCCCTTCGGCGAAAGAGCAGGCAAACTACATCAAAGCCTGGAAGAAATACCTCGGACGCGACGGCAAGGTCGTCAAGTTCGTACCTGCCAGCGGAGCCGCCAGCCGTATGTTCAAGGACCTGTTTGCCTTCCTCGATGGCGAAAGTAATACGCCTGACAACGACTTCATGCGCAACTTCTTCGAGCACATCCACACGTTTGCTTTCTTCGACGCACTCGATGCTGCTTGTCAGAAGAACGAAGGAAAAGGGATTGATGGACTGGTTGCAGACGGGAAATACAAAGCCGTCGTCAGCAACCTGCTCGAAGGCAAGGGCCTCAACTACGGCAAATTGCCCAAGGGCCTGCTCCTCTTCCATAACTATCCCGAAGGAGCCCGCACACCGCTCGAAGAACACCTTGTCGAAGGCGCACTCTATGCTGCTGCCAATGGCATTGTCAACTTGCACTTCACCGTTTCGCCCGAACACCGTGCCCTGTTCGAAGCCCTTGTTCAGGAGAAGAAAGCCGCTTACGAGCAGAAGTTCAACGTACGCTATGACATCAGTTTCTCCGAACAGAAACCCTCTACCGACACTGTAGCCGCCACGGCTGACAATGAACCCTTCCGCACTGCCGACGGCACCATCCTCTTCCGACCCGGCGGCCATGGCGCTCTGATTGAGAACCTCAACGACCTCGATGCCGATGTCGTCTTCATCAAGAATATCGACAACGTCGTGCCCGACCGTCTGAAAGACGATACCATCACCTATAAGCAACTTATCGCTGGCGTGCTCGTCACGATGCAGCAGAAGACGTTCGAATACATGGAACTGCTCGAAAGTGGCGAATACACACACGCCCAACTCGAAGGCATCATCCGTTTCATGCGCGACGACCTCGGCATCCGTAACCCACAAATCAAGTATCTCGAAGACGCCGACCTCGTCATCTACATGAAGTCGAAACTCAACCGTCCTATCCGTGTCTGCGGTATGGTCAAGAACGTCGGTGAACCGGGTGGCGGTCCATTCCTCGTTTATAACAGCGATGGTACCCTCTCGCTCCAAATCCTTGAGAGCAGCCAGATTGACAAGCAGAATGCCGACTACGTCAAGATGTTTCAGGAAGGCACTCACTTCAACCCAGTTGACCTTGTCTGCGGACTCAAAGACTACAAGGGCGAATCCTACAACCTTCCCGATTTTGTTGACCCACAGACCGCCTTCATCTCCTCCAAGTCGAAGGACGGCAAGGAACTCAAGGCGCTAGAACTCCCAGGTCTTTGGAATGGTGCCATGTCGAACTGGAACACCATCTTCGTCGAAGTGCCGCTCTCGACCTTCAACCCTGTCAAGACGGTGAACGACCTGCTGCGTGCAGAACATCAGTAAGACATATTTAACCCACATAGAAAGAAGCCACGGAACCTCAACGATTCCGTGGCTTTTCTGATGATAATAAATAACAGTTCGGCTACTGAAAGTCAAAGTACCACCAATAACTACGTCCCAATTCGTAGCGCGTGAGATTGCGGCGCGAATTCGGGGTGGTCAGCGTGTCGAGCATGGCCGCATAGGCGTAGTACTCATGGAGCGTAACGCTGTCAGACCATTCGGGACGGATGATGGCCAATGCCTGACGATAGGCGCGGGGCAAGGTGGCACGGACATCATCGAGGCTGTCAACGACTTGAGGATAGTATTGAGGAATCTCATCGACAAACTGAGGTAAGTCCTTCTGTAACAGCAAGGCACAGAGATGATAGTCGGCAGTGGTGCGGACATGTCGGCGCAAGACGTTGACGAGGGTTGTGTGACGCAGACGGATGCTGTCGGGAGCCGTGGCAAGGGTGAGGCTATCGACGGCAAGGAGCGAGTCGAGATGGGCCTGCTGAAGGTGTAATGCCTGCTGCAAGAAACGATCAACGGGCATGTCCAGCGCATCGGTATGGGCACCAAGACGTGCGGTGAGGTCGGTAACGGTTAGACGTTCCAAAGTGCTCAACGTGTCGGAAAGCACCAACAAACCCTTCACTCCGTAGGGTTGAGGATAGAGGAAAATACGCTCGGGCAGTTGACCTGCTCCCATCTGTGAGAGAGCGAAATGGCGCAGGTTGCAGAGGCGTGGACTGGTGGCTTCGGCATCGATGCCTACCTGTACGGCTTCGTCATATCGGCCTTCGAGAATGAGGCGTTCGGTCTTGAGTTCGTAGAGCCACACGTCGTCGGCACGGTTGGTCATTCCGCAGAAGAGCATCATGACCATGAGAATGAGGTAGTTGGGCCAGAACGCGGTCTTGATGACCCTGGAATCAATCTGCCGCAGCACATAGACGACGAGCAACCAGAGGATGAGCAAGACGGGCACCAGCCAAGTCCATGGAGCAAATGAACCTTCGGCAAGTCGCTCGCGGTTGATGTCGGTAATGACGGCCAGAGCGAGGAAGGAGGGAATGTAACTGAGCGCATGGAACGGTAGGGGCAGCCTTGCAATCCATGCCACCAGCAACTGAAACACCTGCAAGACGACGGTGACGATGAGGGCACCGACAAGCAGGTTGTAGTGGGTGATGCCATGCGACCAGACATACTGGGCTTCGGTCAGCAGTTCACCCTGCATGAAGTAAAGGTAGCAGAAAGTGAAGAGCATAAACAGCAAACTGCAGGTGTAGCGAATGACACCTGCGGGTTGCCGTTTTTTAGGGTTGTTGTAGTTCATAATCAGAATGTTCCTCTATGTGAACCAAGACAAAATTACCCACATAGGAGTACGTTTTGCCCTGGTTGTCAGAGGCCAGCCGTCAATCCACTTTCTTCAGGACGACAGCGCTGCGGGCTGGGATGTAGAGTTTGAGCCAGCCTTTGCCGTCACGCTCGTAGATGGGGTCGTAGTTGGTAAAGTGGCGCACGGAGTCGTCGGCCAGGTCATGTCCGCCGAAGAGACTGCTGTCGGTGTTGAGTACCACCTTGTAACTGCCTTGAGGCACGATGAATCCGTAGTCGGTGAACGAGCGGTTGGGACTGAAGTTGAAGACGAAGAGCAGGTCGCCACGACTATAGGCCAGTACCTGGTCGCCGTCGTTGTGCCAAACCTCCTGTACGGGTGTCTTCTGGAAGTTCTTCTGGCCACCGATCAGGTGAATCATGGCTTCGTCAAAGTCGCCGAGCCAGTGGTAGCACAATTCCTTGTTATCGACGAGGTTCCACTGACGACGTGCATACTTGTAACTCCAGCCGTTACCCTCGCGTGGGAAGTCAATCCATTCGGGATGTCCGAACTCATTGCCCATGAAGTTGAGGTAGCCGCCGTTGATGGTCGATGCCGTGAGCAGGCGAATCATCTTGTGCAGGGCAATGCCGCGCTCGGCGGTGAAGTTCTCGTCACCCTTCTTGAAGTGCCAGTACATATCGGCGTCGATGAGACGGAAGACGATGGTCTTGTCGCCTACGAGTGCCTGGTCGTGGCTCTCGGCGTAGGAGATGGTCTTCTCGTCGGCACGACGGTTGGTCACTTCCCAGAACATTGACGAAGGCTTCCAATCCTCGTCCTTCAGTTCCTTGATGGTCTTAATCCAATAGTCGGGAATGTTCATCGCCATGCGATAGTCGAAGCCATAGCCGCCATCCTTAAACGGAGCAGCAAGGCCTGGCATACCGCTGACTTCCTCGGCAATGGTGATGGCCTTGGGTTTCACCTCGTGGATGAGCACGTTGGCCAGTGTGAGGTAGGCAATCGCCTCGTCGTCCTCGTGGCCGTTGAAATAGTCGCCATAGCCACCGAAGGCCTCACCCAGTCCATGACTATAGTATAGCATCGAGGTCACACCGTCGAAGCGGTAACCGTCGAAGTTGAACTCCTCGAGCCAGTATTTGCAGTTGGAGAGCAGGAAATGCAGAACCTCGTTCTTGCCATAATCGAAGCAGAGGCTGTCCCAAGCGGGATGCTCGCGTCGTCCACCTTGCATGAAGTATTGGCAGGGGTCGCCGCAGAAGTTGCCCAGGCCCTCAATCTCGTTCTTCACGGCGTGGCTGTGCACGATGTCCATGATGACGGCGATGCCATGCTGGTGGGCCGTATCGACCAATTCCTTCAACTCCTCAGGCGTGCCAAAACGGCTGCTGGGCGCGAAGAAGTTGCTGACGTGATAACCGAAACTGCCATAGTACGGGTGCTCCGCAATGGCCATGATCTGGATGCAGTTGTAACCATCCTTGATGACACGGGGCAGCACGTTCTCCTGAAACTCGCGGTAGGTGCCGACCTTTTCCGCATCCTGTGCCATACCAATGTGGCACTCGTAGATGAGCAGCGGATTGGTGTTGGGACGGAACGATTTCTTCTTCCACACATAGGGCTTCTCGGGCGCCCACACTTGTGCCGAGAAAATCTTGGTGCGGTCGTCCTGAACGACACGTTGTGCCCATGCAGGGATGCGCTCACCTTCCCCACCCTGCCAGTGAACCTTCAACTTGAACAGGTCACCATGCTTCATGGCACGGGCAGGCAGTTTGATTTCCCAGTTACCGCTGTTTTTCAAACGTTTCATGCGGTAGTGGTCGTCCTCATGCCATCCGTTGAAGTCGCCGACAACATAGATTTCCGTAGCGTTCGGTGCCCATTCGCGCAGCACCCATCCCTTTTCGGTACGGTGCAGGCCGAAATACAAATAACCGGTGGCAAAGTCGCTGAGCGTCTGCTTGCCGCCGTTGGTCAGTTCGTTGAGTTTGTAGAGTGCATGTTCGTGACGTCCACGGATAGCGTCTTCGAAAGGTTCGAGCCATGAGTCATGCTTCACAAGCCCGATGTGCTGTTGTTTTTTCATAAATTTATTTTAAGAAGTTATCGCTTCGCTTGGAAGTTAAAAGGACGATAGTTATTGGGGAAAGGGAAAGGGAAAAGTAACGTCCCTATAACTCCCCTATAACTACTCTTTAACTTCTCTTAAATTTCCACTATTATAATTTCACTTTGAAAATCACTTTCTGGATTTCCTTGCCAGGGGCGATACAAGGTGCATGGCCGTCTTGCGGGAGGAAGATGGCGAACTCGCCCGTATGAACGGTCACGTATTGCTCGGCCAGTCCTTCGTAGAACGTGATGTCGTTCTCGGCGTTGTATTCGCCCTGTGGCAGGTCGCGGCGTGGCGTGTAGCCCATCGTCTCGGCGGTGTTGAAAGGCACCTGGATGTCGAGCATCACGTTGTGGGTTTCCAACTTGGCCTCTTCCTTCGTCTTTCCCTTGAGCGTCTGGAAGTTGCCGAACACGTCGTCACCGTCGATTTGCACCTTGCCCGAAGGCACGGCGGCCAAATCGTTTGCCTTGATGAAGTCCACCACCGTCTGAATGCGGGGATTCAATGCCACATACTTGTGGAGATTGTCTAATGAGTCTAAAATCATACCGACCTATACTTTACAACGAAAAACCGAAAAAAATCGGAAACTCACAGAAAGTTCAGTATATTCCGTTCTTTTCCGTGTGTTTCCGTAAATTACTGTAGCGTTTCTATTCTGCCCCGCTTGTAATACCCTTTGCGGAGCACCTTGCCCGTGCGGTCCTTCTCGACGAAGGCACCGTCGCGCAGGTCGTTAACGTACGAACCCTCGAAGCGTGTGCCGTCGGCAGCCTCCTCGCCGGCCTTGCCGTTCTTCATGCCTTTGGTGAAGTGGCCCTTGAACTTCGTGCCGTCCATCATGCGGAGCACGCCTTCGCCGTCCAGTTCGCCGTTCAGCCACTCGCCGTCGTAAATGTCACCGTCTTTCGAGGTATATTTGCCACGGCCGTTCTGCTTGTCGTCCACCCAGTAGCCTTCGTACTTGGCGCCGTCGGGCCATGTGTAGGTGCCGAAGCCTTCCATCACGCCGTTCTTGAACTGGCCCACATACTTGCGGCCATCGGCAAAGACGAAGATACCCTGTCCCGTACGATCGTTGTTGAAGTAGTCGCCCTCGTAGCGGTCGCCGTTCTTGAAGGTGTAGATGCCCTTGCCTTCGCGCGAGTCGGCCTTCCACTCACCCTCGTAGCGGTCGCCGTTGGAGTAGTTATAGATACCGTGTCCCGAGCGCTGGTCGTACTTCCAGTCGCCGTAGTAACTGCTGCCGTCGCGCCAGTCAATCAGACCCACGCCGTGCTTGCGGTCCTCCTTCCACTGCCCTTTGTAAAAGATGCCGTTGGCCCATGTGTACGTGCCTTCGCCCTCGCGGTTGTCCTGCTTCCATTCGCCGACATACTTGTCGCCGTTGTAGTAGAACATCGTGCCCTGACCTTCCTGATAGTCTTTGTACCAAAGGCCTTCGTACTTGTTGTTGTTGGCAAAGTAGAACGTGCCGCGACCGTGCTGGTGGTCTTCCATCCAGTCGCCCTCATACTTCTCACCGTCCGAGAACGTGTAGATGCCGTGGCCCTGGCGCTTTCCTTTCACATAGTCGCCCTCGTACTTGTCGCCGTTCTCAAACTCCGCCTTACCGTGTCCGTTCGGTTTGCCGCCGACGAGTTCGCCATAGTAAGTAGCGGCTACGAGGTTGTTCTTGTCTTTCTCAAATGTATAGTTGCCTATCATCACTTTCTGCGCCGATGCCGTCCAAGGCAGGGCAAGCGTGACAAATAGAGCGAAGATATGCTGTTTCATGTTACTGTTCGGATTTCGTAATGCAAAGATACGAAAAAGAACGCATACCACAAAACCTAATATGCATTTTTCACATTTTTTATGTTGCCTAAATGTTTATTTAGGAAACGATATAGCAGTTGGCACAACGACTACTCGACTTTTGGACACAAAATCTCCTAAAAATCTCAAGTAAAAACAGGTAAAAAATTGTAAGTAGCACCTTCGTTCTCATGAGGCAGACGCACATCCACGTCATTGTTGTCGTAAATCGTCACTCACGCAGGACCATTGTATTTTACTGGAGTTTCCATCGCTTTGAGATTGTTAATTGTTAATTGTTAAAACTTCATGTTTTAAACATTCCCTATAAAATGAAGATTGTTATTTTGTAATCTTAATATTTCTATTATAAATTATAATTT
>R23__coassemble_1152_pt1 | contig 13578 bp, 10 predicted proteins | sample R23__metabat2_high_PE_006 | metagenome-assembled genome bin R23
ACTTTGCACTTGATAATAGTAAAATACTAAAAGCAAGGCCACATAAAGAAAGCCGTCGAGCGTCTATTGCCCAACTGTTATTATCCATTGCAAAGATACGACGGTTTTTCTTTTTGGCCAAATAATACATTGACAGATAAGTGATAATGCTTAAAAAAATGTGGCCTGTCACTATTGATATATTGTCGTTTCCCAATAGAATGGTGTGTGTTGACACATATTTTACATGCAGTGTTTGTTTTCTTTGATTGGTCGGCATGCAAAACGGGAATATGTGCTGAAGCATCTCTTGATTATGAAATGTTGGATAACTATTCTTGCCAATGAATGTCTATGTTGAAATGTCGGCAATCCGCCATCCTTACGTCGGGGTTGGTGAGTTTTGCTTAAATCTTGGTCGCCATCTGGCAACAGAAGCGGAATCATTGCTTAGGTCGCGTGGACTTTCTCTTCATTTTATTGTCCCCAAAGGATTTGAAGGTTGTTTTGGAATGGGGGCTGACTATGTGGCTCTACCTGCTTTTACAGGCTGGTCGTCGTGGCTGTATCGCGAGCGTATGGATTTGCTGCATTTAACGCATCAATACTGCCTTTTCACTCATTTTCCCCATGTTATGAAACGTATGCTAACAGTTCATGACATAAATTTCGTTTATGAAAAGCGAGGGGCAAAGTTGTGCCGGTACCAGCGCCGTTTTCAGAGGTTGAGGGACAAGGCAGACATTGTCACATATATATCCAATTTCACCCGTCGGGACACCGAGCGTCACTTTGGTACAGGGCGGTGCTCGCGTGTCGTTTATAACGGTGTTCGTTCTTTGTACGGTTTGTCGGGTGATGTGTCTGAAGAGTTTGTGCGTCGATGTCCAGACGTTCCCTTTTTGTTCCATATATCCAGTCTTCGCCCAAAGAAAAATATCCATCTGCTTGTCGAAATGATGCGGTTTCTCCCTCATGAGACGATGGTGATTGCTGGAGATTGGAGTGGAGCCTATGCAAGGTCTATACGTCGTCGGGTGGATGAACTGGGTTTGTCAAATGTGATTTGCCTTCCTTTTGTCAGCACAGCCGAGAAGGCTTGGCTCTATGCACATTGTAAGGCCTTTCTGTTCCCCTCTTTGTGCGAGGGATTCGGATTACCGCCTGTTGAGGCCATGCAGTTTGGCAAACCAGTGTTCTTGTCGCGCCTGACAAGCCTTCCGGAAATAGGTGGCCCAGACGCTTACTATTGGAACGAATTGTCGCCAAAGGCCATGGCTGGCTTTTTTCTTCGAGCGCAGCAAACATGGAGCCTTCCTGACGAACGGGCCGAGCGCCTGCGCCGTTGGGCTGCACAATTCGACTGGCAGCGATGCGCGAGGCAGTATATAGATTGTTATCTGTCAGTTCTTGGCTGTCAACCGATGACTTCAACCATTTAACAGCCTGTGAATTTTGCCAGGTCGGCTTTTTGTGTTAACTTTGCTGACGATAAGGGAGATTCCATCTCCTTATTGTTTTTTCCGCTCATTAATGTTCCCTTCGGGCCGTTATAAGGATTAAACCCATTTTTCCTTCATATTATTAATAACAGAATCATAACTCAACAAAACATTATTTCTCTTATGGCTGCATACGACATTGACGAACTGCACCAGCACATCCTGCAAATCCTGCTGAAGGTCCACGACGTGTGTCGCGAGCATGGCCTGCGCTACTACTGCTGGGCCGGCACGATGCTCGGAGCCGTGCGCCACGGAGGCTTTATCCCGTGGGACGACGACATGGACATCTGCATGCCACGCCCCGACTACGACCGCTTCATGCAGCACGCCCATGAGTGGCTGCCCAGTCCGCTCGAAGCGACGTGCATCGACATCACGCCCGACTATCCGGGTGGTTTCGGAAAAATCATCGACAGCAGCACGACGCTCATCGAACGAGAACACAGCGACTATGTCGGCGGCATCTACATCGACGTCTTTCCCATCGACGGAGCCCCACGTTCGCGCTTCCTGCAACGCCTTGCCGTGATGCGTTACCGTAGCATCGACAAGTTGCTCTACTTCCTGCATCGCGACCCCTACAAGCATGGTCACGGTCCGTCGTCGTGGCCCATTCTGATGATTCAGAAACTCTTCAGCCACGAGTGGGCACGCCGTCAGATGCGCCGCGCCTATCTGGCCTACGACTACGACACGTCGGACTATGTGCTCGACTACGACGACGGCATCCAGGGCGTCATTCCCAAGACCATGCTCGGCACCCCGCAGCCCATCCAGTTCGAAGGCCACGAGGTGATGGGCGTCGAACATGCCGACGACTACCTGCGGCAGAAGTACGGCGACTACATGACCGTTCCGCCCCACGACCACCAGCGCCAGCACAATTTCTTCTACCTCGACTACAACCTTCCCTTCCGCGACTATCACGACCAGCGAAGTTTCGTCAAATAAGGCAGGAGATATTTGACAACGGAAAAACTCGGAAACAACGGAAACACACGGAAATTTCAGTGTTTTTCCGAGAATTTCCGAGTTTTTCCGTTATTATGTCGTGAACGCATTCCTTGTAGGGACGTCCCGTGGGGCGTCCCGATTGTTTTTTCTGCCCATCATAGACGCCCCACAAGTCGCCTCTACAGGGGGCAAAAAACACTCAAAAAACGCACCGCAGTGTAAATTTATTTGCACCGCAGTGCAACTATAGGCGCACCGCAGTCGAAAAAAATTTGGACTGCGGTGCGTTTTTTGACGTATTTTGGTGGTATAAAAAAGCAGCATCGTCAAGGCTGACGATGCTGTTGTTTGTCTTTTTCGCGGTAGCGTTGCTCCAGCATTTTGGCAACGACGATGAACTGGTAGTAGGCGGCCATCTGGGCTCGGATGAAACCGCGGGTGCCCATGCGGAAACTGCCGTCCATCCAGTATTTCTTGAAGAATCGCCAGGCAGGTCGCCATAGCAGCGCCCCCAGGCCGTAGCCCTTGTCGCGCTTGCGTTCGGCCTCGAGGTCGGTGTACTGGTTCATCTTGGCGACATACTGGTGCATGGTCTCGTCCATCAGGTGGACGATGTGGGCCTCGCCCTTGGCAGGAAGCCGTTCGACACGGCCTGCGACGGAGGGGATGGAGTGGATGGTGGGCGGCCAGTCGCTGCCTTCGCGGCGGAAGAAACGGAGGATGTAGTCGGGGTGAAAGTCGCGCACGAACATGCCCAGAAAGAGGTTCTTGCGCGGTATGAAAAAGCCGGCGGGACAGTCGGGACGCTGTATCTCGCGGTAGAGCAGGTCGTGCAGTTCGGGCGTGACCAGTTCGTCGGCATCGACCACCAGCACCCAGGGATGGGTGGCTGACTGGACCGCAAAGTTGCGCGCAGGCTCGACGATGGTGTGCCCGTTCTTGGGGAACGTGACGATGCGGCATCCGTAGCGTGCGGCGATGTCGCGTGTGTCGTCGGTCGATTCCATGTCGCACACGACGATTTCTTCAAATCCCTGAACCGAGTCGAGCACGCGCTCCAAGTGCTGATGCGCGTTGTAGGTGTTGATGACGACGGAGATTTTGTCCATAAATCAGAAGAGTTCCGCAGGAATGAGTTCCTTGGCGCGGTTGAAGTCCTCGACCGTGTCGAGTTCGATGGAGAAGAACGACGTGGTGTCGACTGGGCGGAAGCGGTGGCCCTGCGGAATGAGACGCTCGAAGGCACGCTCGTAGAACACGTCGATGAGACCTTCGCGCTCGATCATCTGCTCCAGTTCGCGGAACAGGGCGGTGCTGTAGTCGGCCATCATCTTCTCGATGCCGACGCTCTCGCCGATGGCCGCCTCGATGCTGCAGGTCTTGCTGATTTCGGTCACGTAGCCGTCGGCGTCGGTGATGACCTTGATTTCCTCATCACCCAGTTCGTGGCGGTTGACGGCCAGCACTGTACCTTCGTTTTTCAACAGATAGGGAAGGACGGCCGGGTCGAAGAGGATGTCGCTGTCCATGAGCAGGAAGTCGCGGCCGTCGGTGTAGGGACGCGTCATCCAGAGCGAGAAGATGTTGTTGTTGTGCTCATAGTCAGCGTTGTCGATGAAGTGAATCTGGAGCGAGGGATAATGTTCGCTGAGGAACGAGCGCAACATCTCTCCGCGATAGCCCGTGACGACGACGAGTTCGTCGATGCCTGCGCCTGTCATGGCATCGACAGTGCGCTGCAACAACGTGCGCTCACCGACGGTGAGCAGGCACTTCGGGCGTGTGTCGGTCAGCGGACGCAACCGCCGCGCCATGCCGGCTGCAAGGATGACGCCAATCATAACTGCTGGTAAACTTTGAGAATCGTGTCGCAAACAAACTGCGTCTGCTCCCTGCGACCGAGCGTGATGCGCAGACACGACTCCAGACCTTTGTCGGTCATGTACTTAATCTTGTAATCCTCGAGCGTCAGTGCCTTCTGCAACGCCTCCTTCATGGCGATGGGATACTTGATGAGGATGAAATTGGCAACCGACTTATAGACTTTGAACCCAGGCAGTTGTCCGAGTTTTTCCTTATACAAGCGGCGACCCCAATCCATGTCGTCGGCTACCTTGCGGTAATGCTCGTCGCTGTCGAGCGCGGCGAGTGCGACAGCCTCGGAGAAGCGGTTGTAACCGAGGTATTTGTTGACGTAACTGAGGAACTGGTCGTGTCCCTTTCCGATGAATCCGAAGCCCACACGCAGGCCGGGCAGACCGTAGAACTTCGACAGCGTGCGTGAGATGATGAGGTTGCTGTAGCGGTCGATGAGCGGCGCGATGTGGCTGACGTCGGACGAGACGAAACTGGCGTAGGCCTCGTCGATGAGCACCATCGTGTCGGCCGGGATGTGCTCCATGATGTAGCCCACTTCGTCGGGCAGCAGGCCGTTGCCCGTCGGGTTGTTGGGCGAGGCGAGGAGCAACATGCGGGGATGTATGCGGTTGGTGTATTCGACCACCTCCTGGATGTCGTAGGCAAAGGTGTCCTCCATCTCGTGCAGTGGGTACATCTGGAACGTGCCGCCGCATTCGCTGGCTACGCGATTGTAGTACCACCACGAAAACTCGGGGATGAGGATGGTTTTGTTTTCGCCGTTGGAGAGGAAGTAGTGGATGGCGTTTTTGAGCATATCCTCTCCGCCGTAAGTCAGCAGCACCTGCTCTTCGGGAACGCCGTAGAGTTCGCTCAGGCGGACGCTGATGACGCTTTTCTTTCCCTGGTCGTAGATGCGGGTATAGAAGCACAGTTCTTTCGGGTCGAAGTTGCGGATGGCTTCGACAACCTTTGGGCTGGGCTCGAAGTTGAATTCGTTTCTGTCAAGATAGTTCATATAGTGAGTTTATTTACTTGTTACTTTGTTGTAGGCGTCCGAGACAGCCTGGATGACAGCCTCGACGGCTTCGTCGCTGAGTTGCGGATAGCAGGGCAGCGTGATTTCGTGGGCATAGTTGCGATAGGCCTGCGGATAATCCTTGATGTCGTAGCCGAGCGAGTGGAAGAAGGTGAGCATCGGCAGGGGCACAAAGTGGACGTTGACGGCGATGTCGTGGGTTGAAATCTCGGCGATGATGGCATCGCGCTGTTCCTCGGTCACGTCCTTGATGCGCAGGGCATAGACGTGGTACGATGTCTCGCGGCGTTCGTCGCGGACAGGCGGTGTGAGGGCCCAGGGCAGTTGGCTGAAAGCCTTGTCGTAGGCGTCGAACACGCGTCGGCGCTCGGCGAGCAGGTGGTCGTACTGACGGATTTGTGCCAGTCCGATGGCTGCGTTGACGTCGGCCATGTTGGCTTTCATGCCCATCCCGACGATGTCGTAGCGCCAGCCGCCGGCTTTGTTCTTGGTGAAGGCGTCCTTCGTCTGACAGTTGAGCGACATGAGGCGCAGTTGGCTGTACAGTTCGCTGTTGTCGAAGGGTTGTGGCATGTTGAGGCAGATGGCTCCGCCCTCGGCCGTCGTGACGTTCTTGACGGCATGGAGCGAGAAGATGGCGATGTCGGTCTGTGCCCCTGAGCGGTGTCCGCCGTAGCGGGCGCCGATGGAGTGGGCCGAGTCGTTGACGACGGTGATGCGTCCCATGCGTTCCATGATGGGCGACGAGGGTTGGAACATCGCCTTGATGTCAGGCTCGTTGACCAGCGACATGATGGCGTCGTAGTCGCAAGGCCAGCCCGCAATGTCGACGGGCAGGATGACCTTGGTGCGCGGTGTGATGGCGCGTCGGATGGCATCGACAGAGATGTTGAAGTCGTCGCCGCTGTCCACCATCACGGGCTTTGCACCTGCCCACAGCACGGCCAGTGCCGTCGCGCAGTAGGTGTAGGCGGGGATGATGACCTCGTCGTCAGGTTTCACGCCCAGCCAGCGCAGCGTCATGATGGCGCCCGTGGTCCACGAGTTGACGCAGAGCACCTCGCCAGCGCCCGAGAGTTGCTTGATTTCCTGTTCCAGCGCCTGCACTTTCGGTCCGGTCGTTATCCATCCCGAGCGCAGCGAGTCGGTCACTTCGGCAATGACGCTTTCGTCGATATATGGTGGCGAAAAGGGTATTTTCATGTTTGTTTCCCTATAAAAAGTGCAAATAAAAGTGCATATTTGGTGCAAAGTTACGAAAAAAAATTAAGAATGACCAATTAAAAAATAATTATTAACAAATTCGGGTCTGTATGGCCTAAAATCGGCGGTTGCAAAAGTTAAAAATGGCAGGTCTGAATGGCCAAAATTTGCACCGCAGTCGAAATTTATTTCGTCCACAGTGCGCCTATAGTCGCACCGCAGTGCAAATATATTTCGACTGCGGTGCGTTTTTTGACGCTTTTCAGACCTTTTTTCGACAGGCTGAAAATGCCCTGTTCATGCCGTTTTTCACCGATTTGCAAAAAAAACGGACGCAGATTTGGCAGTGTTGCGCAAAAAGAGTACTTTTGTAGATAATTCGAAAAATATACAATGGCAATGAATACAGAAAAGCGTATGATCGAGTGCGTCCCCAACTTCAGCGAGGGACGCAACCGTGAAGTCATCGACGCCATCGCAAACGAGGTCGAGAGCGTCGAGGGAGTGAGTCTGCTGAACGTCGATCCGGGCGAAGCCACCAACCGCACGGTGGTGACCTTCGTGGGCGAACCCGAAGCCGTGTGCGAAGCGGCTTTCCGTGCTGTCAAGAAGGCGGGCGAAGTCATCGACATGCGTCAGCACCATGGGGCCCATCCGCGTCAAGGAGCGACCGACGTGCTGCCGCTCATCCCCATCAGCGGCGTGACCCTGGAGGAGTGTGCCGAGATGGCGCGCCAGTTGGCCCAGCGCATCAGCGACGACCTGCTGATTCCGACCTACTGCTACGAGGCTTCGGCCCTGCGACCCGAACACCGCAACCTGGCGGTGTGCCGTGCGGGAGAGTACGAGGCGCTGGCCGACAAACTGCTCGACGAGGTGAAAGGCCCCGACTTCGGCCGCCGTCCGATGGACGAGCGCATCCAGCGCACGGGCGCCACCGTCGTGGGGGCTCGCGACTTCCTCATCGCTGTGAACTTCAACCTCAACACGACCTCGACACGACGTGCCAATGCCATCGCCTTCGACGTGCGTGAGAAGGGCCGTCCTGTGCGCGAAGGCAATCCCATCACGGGCAAGATTGTGCGCGATGCCGACGGAAACCCTGTGATGCGTCCGGGCACCTTGAAAGGAACGAAGGCCATCGGGTGGTACATCGACGAATACGGCATTGCGCAGGTGTCGATGAACATCACCAACATCGCCCAAACGCCCTTGCACAAAGCCTTCGACGAAGTGTGCCGTTGTGCGCAGAACCGTGGCCTGCGTGTCACAGGAACCGAAATCGTCGGCCTCGTACCGAAGCGCGTTCTCGTCGATGCCGGACGCTATTTTCTGGAGAAACAGCAACGTAGCGTGGGCATTCCCGAGCAGGACATCATCGACATGGCTGTCCGCAGCATGGGCCTCGACGACCTGCGCCCGTTCAATCCGCGTGAGAAAGTCATCGAGTTCCTCATCGAGGACAAGGGCCAGGAGCAATGTTCACAGAACAAGTTGGTGGAAAGGACCCTGAGCAGTTTTGCCGAGGAGACGTCGCGTGAGAGCCCTGCACCCGGCGGCGGAAGCGTCGCTGCCTACATGGGTGCGCTCGGTGCGGCGCTCGGGACCATGGTGGCGAACCTGTCGGCACACAAGGCCGGATGGGACGACCGCTGGGAACATTTCTCGAAATATGCCGAACGAGGCCAGGCGCTGCTGCGCGAGATGTTGCGCCTCGTCGACGAAGATACCGCCGCCTTCAACCAACTGATGGCTGCTTTCCAGATGCCCAAGAAAACCGAGGCAGAACAGGCCGAGCGCGACCGCGCCGTCGAGGCCGCTACGCTCCATGCCGCCGAAGTGCCGCTGCAGACGATGCGCACGGCCAGCGAAGTCTTCCCCCTGTGCAAAGCCATGGCCGACGAAGGTAATCCGTCGAGCGTGAGCGATGCCGGTGTCGGTGCGCTCGCAGCCCGCAGTGCCGTGCTGGGTGCTGCGCTGAACGTCCGCATCAATGCCAAGGAACTCAAGGACAAGGATCGCGCCGCCACGCTCATTGCCCAGGCACGGATGCTGTGCGACGAAGCCATACAGAAAGAACAGGAAATCCTTAATACCATTGAAAACAAACTATGACACTCGCTGAATTTCAGAACGAACTGCGGCAAGGCATACCGCAGACCCTTCCGCCGCTGCCTCCCTACGACACGACGGTGAACCATGCTCCGCGCCGCAAGGACATCCTCTCGCCCGACGAGAAACGTCTGGCGCTGCGCAATGCACTCCGTTATTTCCCGAAGGAGCAACACAAGGTGCTCGCACCCGAGTTTGCAGACGAACTGCAGCGCTACGGCCGCATCTACATGTATCGTCTGCGCCCCACTTACGAGATGTACGCCCGACCCATCGACGACTATCCGCACCGCTCGCGTCAGGCCGCTGCCATCATGATGATGATTCAGAACAACCTGGATCCGCGTGTGGCACAGCATCCGCACGAACTGATTACCTACGGAGGTAATGGCGCGGTGTTCCAGAACTGGGCGCAGTATCGGCTCGTGATGCGCTACCTCAGCGAAATGACCGACGAGCAGACGCTGGTGATGTATTCGGGCCATCCGCTCGGCCTTTTCCCCTCGCACAAAGAAGCCCCGCGCGTGGTGGTGACCAACGGTATGCGCATCCCCAACTATTCGAAACCCGACGACTGGGAACGTGGCAACGCACTGGGTGTCACGCAATACGGACAGATGACGGCGGGTTCGTACATGTATATCGGGCCGCAGGGCATTGTCCACGGCACGACCATCACCGTCCTGAATGCTGCACGCCGGCACAAGGCCACAGGCATTCCGCTGTTCGTGACGGCGGGTCTCGGCGGCATGTCGGGCGCACAGCCGAAGGCCGGCAACATCGCCGGCGTGGTGAGCGTGACGGCCGAAATCAATCCGCTGGCGGCGCAGAAACGCTACGATCAGGGATGGGTGGACGAACTCCACACCGACCTCGACGAACTGCTGCCGGCGATTCGCAGGGCCGTTGCCGAACGGCGCGTGGTGTCGATGGCCTATGTCGGCAATGTGGTCGATCTGTGGGAACGCCTCGCCGACTCCGACATTGAGGTCAACCTGGGCAGCGACCAGACTTCGCTCCACAACCCCTGGGCAGGCGGCTACTATCCCGTCGGTCTCTCGTTGGAGGAGTCGCAGCGCATGATGGCCGCCGAACCCGAGCGTTTCAAAGCGGCTGTCCAGGCGTCGCTCCGTCGGCAAGTCGCTGCCATCAACCGTCTGGCCGACCGCGGCATGTACTTCTTCGACTACGGCAACGCCTTCCTGCTCGAGGCCAGTCGCGCTGGGGCAGAGGTGCAGGGGGGTGGGTCTGGATTCCGCTATCCCTCCTACGTGCAGGACATCATGGGTCCGCTCTTTTTCGACTACGGCTTCGGACCGTTCCGCTGGGTGTGCGCATCGGGCAAGGCTGAGGATTTGGCTGTGACCGACCGCCTCGCCGGCGACGTCCTTGAGGATATGCTCCGCACCTGCACCGACGACATCCGCGGACAACTGGCCGACAACCTGCACTGGATACGTGAGGCAGGCCGCAACCACCTCGTCGTGGGTTCGCAGGCACGCATCCTCTATGCCGACGCCGAAGGCCGTACACGCATTGCCCTTGCCTTCAACGAGGCCATTCGCCGCGGCGACATCAGCGGGCCGATTGTCCTCGGTCGCGACCACCACGACGTGAGCGGCACCGACTCGCCTTTCCGCGAGACCTCGAACATCTACGACGGTTCGCAGTTCTGCGCCGACATGGCCGTTCAGAACGTCATCGGCGACGCTTTCCGTGGAGCCACGTGGGTGAGCCTCCACAACGGCGGCGGTGTCGGTTGGGGCGAAGTCATCAACGGCGGTTTTGGCATGGTGATCGACGGCAGCAGCGACTGCGACCGCCGCATCCGCCAGATGCTGTTCTGGGATGTGAACAACGGCATCGCCCGCCGTTCGTGGGCCCGCAACGCAGGGTCGATGGATGCCATCCGCCGCGAAATGCAGCGCACGCCCGACCTCACCGTGACCATGCCCACGCTGGTGGACGACACCCTGCTTGACGAAATTTATTCATCCAAATAACATCTTATTTTTATCACGCTAAGCGCTTAGCGTAAAAACGCCAAGTGCTTAGCGTTCGAACGCCAAGTGCTTGGCGTGAATTTTCCAAGCGCTTTCAAACTAAAAACAATACCATCATGACACACCAAATCTCGGCCGACCATCTGACCATCGAGCGCATCGGTGAAATCGTCTATGGCGGCTACAAAATCGAACTGAGTGAGGATGCCAAGCATCGCATCCGTCGCTGCCGGGCCTATCTGGACAAGAAAATCGGCGGCAACAACGCCCCTATCTACGGCGTGACGACGGGCTTCGGCTCGCTCTGCAATGTGTCGATCGGGCGCGACCAACTCAGTCAACTGCAAATCAATCTGATCAAGAGCCACGCCTGTGGTACGGGCGAACGTGTGCCGAACGACATCGTGAAGATGATGCTGCTGCTGAAGATTCAGTCGCTCAGTTACGGTTACTCGGGCTGCAAACTGGACACCGTGCAGCGGCTCGTGGCGTTTTTCAACTACGACATCTACCCCGTCGTCTATAAACAGGGTTCGCTCGGTGCGAGCGGCGATCTCGTGCCGCTGGCCCACCTGTGCCTGCCCCTCATCGGACTGGGCGAAGTGGAATATCAGGGCCGCATCATTTCGGGCGAAGAACTGCTGCGCCGCAAACGCTGGAAACCTATACAACTCGCATCGAAAGAGGGCCTCGCCCTGTTGAACGGTACGCAGAACATGAGCGCCTTCGCCGTCTGGTCGCTGCTCAGGGCACAGCACCTGAGCGACTGGGCCGACAAGATTGCCGCGATGTCGCTCGATGCCTTCGACGGACTGATTGAGCCGTTCACCGATGTGGTCCACGCCGTCCGTCCGCATCTCGGGCAAATCGAGACGGCTCGCCGAATGCGTGAGATGCTCGAGGGCAGCCAGATTCTGAACAACACCAAGGCGCACGTGCAGGACCCCTATTCTTTCCGTTGTGTGCCGCAGGTGCATGGCAGCGTGAAGGACACCATCCGCTACGTCCGCTCGGTCATCGACATCGAAATCAACTCCGTCACCGACAACCCGACCGTCTGTCCCGAGGAGGACATGATCATCTCGGCAGGCAACTTCCACGGCGAACCCATCGCCCTGCCCATTGACTTCCTCTCCATCGCCATGAGCGAACTGGCCAACATCAGCGAGCGGCGCATCTACCGCCTCGTCTCGGGCAGTCGCGGTCTGCCGTCGTTCCTGGTCGCCAATCCTGGCGTGAACAGCGGTTTCATGATTACGCAGTACACCGCCGCTTCAGTGGTCAGCCTTAACAAGAGTCTGGCGATGCCGTCGAGCGTCGATAGCATCCCGTCGTGTCAGGACCAGGAAGACCACGTGTCGATGGGTGCAAACGCGGCCATCAAACTCTACAAGGTCATCCTGAACACGGAGCGGGTGCTGGCCATCGAACTGTTCAACGCGGCACAGGCGCTGGACTTCCGTCTGCCGCTCAAGTCTTCGCCGAAGATTCAGGCCATCTACAACGACTTCCGCAAGGTGGTGCCCTTCATCCTCGACGACGACCTCATGTACCCCTACATCGAGAAGAGCATTGAGTTTATCCGAACACACTGAACATGGATTACATCATCACCGATATCTGCCGTCTGTACGGCATCGACACAGAGAATCGCCTGCTCCGCCGCGGCGAGGAAATGAGTGAGTTCCCCTACCTCGAGAATGCCTGGCTGCACGTCAAGGATGGACAGATTGCAGGCTTCGGCAGTATGGATGAGGATTGTGAGCCACCGCAGTCGGAGCAGGTTCTCGACGTGCATGGCGCCTGGCTATTCCCCTCGTTCTGCGACAGCCATACGCACATGGTCTATGTCGGCAGCCGTGAGGGCGAATTTGTCGATAAGATTCGCGGCCTTTCTTACGAGCAGATTGCCCGTCGCGGCGGTGGCATCCTCAATTCGGCCGACCGTCTGCACGCTGCCTCGGAGGACGAACTCTACGCCGAGGCGATGGAGCGTGTGCGCGAAGTGATGGCGAAGGGTACGGGTGCCGTCGAAATCAAGAGCGGCTACGGGCTCAACACCGAGGACGAACTGAAGATGCTGCGCGTCATCCGGCGCATCCGCGAGACGTTGCCGATGATGGTGCGCAGCACGTTTCTCGGTGCCCATGCCGTCGGTCGCGCCTACCAGGGACGGCAGGCCGACTATGTCGAGATGCTCATTCGCGAAACCATTCCCGAGGTGGGCCGGCAACGGCTTGCCGACTTCATCGACGTGTTCTGCGACCGCGGTTTCTTCACGCCCGACGAGACGGCGCGACTGCTCGAGGCGGGTGCCGAATGGGGTATGCGTCCGAAGATTCACGGACAGGAACTGGCCGACTCGGGCGGTGTCGAAGTGGCCGTGCAGCACCATGCCCTCTCGGTCGATCATCTCGAAAGCATGACCGACCGCGACATCGAATTACTCAAGACCCACCAGGAATGGTCTACCATCCCCACCGCCTTGCCAGGCACGTCGTTCTTCCTGAATATGCCGTTTGCACCAGCGCGGAAAATCATCTCTGCCGGCCTGCCCCTGGCCATTGCGAGCGACTATAACCCGGGCTCTACGCCCTCGGGCGACATGAAGTTCTGCGTCTCGCTCGCGTGCATCAAGATGCGGTTGCTGCCCTCCGAAGCCATGAATGCCGCGACGCTCAACTCGGCCGCGGCAATGGGTGTGAGCGACGAGGTGGGCAGCATCGCCGTAGGCAAACGGGCGAACTTCTTCATGACCGACACCCTGCCTTCGCTCGATTTCCTGCCCTATGCCTACACCACGCCGCTGGTGCGCCGCATTTTCCTCAACGGAGCCGAAGTAAAACTTTGCTGAAAACCGTCAAAAAACGCACCGCAGTCCAAATAAATTTCGACTGCGGTGCGCCTATAGTTACACCGCAGTGCA
>R23__coassemble_1167_pt1 | contig 13472 bp, 11 predicted proteins | sample R23__metabat2_high_PE_006 | metagenome-assembled genome bin R23
TCATAATTCATAATTAAATTAAGTGTACTGGTTTGCTTTCATCGGAAACAGCCTGATTCTCCATAAAGAAGGAGAGCGGTACGAGGTGCCGCAGGGCGACGTGCCCCCCACGACCACACAGGAGTGGACGACCATCCAGGTTTTGCCCGACTTGGAGGGAGTTCCTTGCCGTGCCTACAACCTACTGGCACCACCTCGTGAGGGACTGGTCGAAGGGTTGACCACGATGGAACTGAGGGCCACCTACAACGTACTTCCCTACCCCTTTCACAACATGGCTGGCAAGGCAGCCGAACTCCTCTACTGGGACAGCAACACACGCTATTGCGGCCATTGCGGTGCTCCGATGGAGCGTTCGACCGACATTTCCAAACGATGCACCCATTGCGGCAAGGAAGTGTGGCCACAAGTGGCACCTGCCATCATCGTGCGTATTTGCAAAGACGACAAGATACTCCTCGTTCATGCCCGAAACTTTCGTCATGCCGAGCGTTATGGCCTTGTGGCAGGATTCGTCGAAACAGGCGAGACACTGGAGCAATGTGTCGAACGTGAAGTGATGGAAGAGACTCATCTGCGCATCAAAAAACTTCGCTATTTCGGTTCCCAGCCATGGCCCTACCCCAGCGGCATCATGATAGGCTTTACCGCCGACTACGAGAGCGGAGAACTGCATCTGCAAGACGAAGAACTCAGCCGTGGCGGTTGGTTTGACCGAGCCCACATGCCTGAGATTCCCGACAAGATGTCCATCGCCAGACGACTCATAGACGACTGGCTGGTCAACGGGGATTCCGTTGCGAGATAGGGAAATCCCCCTAAAGTTTAGGCAAAAAGATATTGGCGTTTTGCTGACATTGCCTTACCTTTGCATCGTCGAACCACGGAAACACAAGAAATTTCAGAGATTTTCCGAGTTTTCCGAGTTAAAAAGATAATTAAAATGAAAAAGATTGCTTACATCCTCTCGTCCATCCTCATGGTCAGCAGCCTCACCAGTTGCGACAGCATGGACACCCGCACCTATCTCGGCACGATGGCTGGCGCAGAAATCGGCGGCACGATCGGTGAAGCCATTGGCTGGATGTCCACCAGCCGTCACGACGGACCAGGCAAAGCCATGATGGGTACTGTCATCGGAACTGTTGCCGGAGCCGTTATCGGCAACCAAATCGCCAAGCCCAAGACGTCGAAACGGTCATACAACAACGATTACTACGATCGCGAGACCGAGTCGAACTACCAGACAGGCGGAGGCTATGACACTCCCTACACCCCAAGCACGTCCTATCGTGAACCCGCACCCAATACCCGTCGGCACCACCATGGAGCCACCTACAACAACTACGGTGCGCAACTCAGCATCCGCAACCTGACCTATCAGGACGAAGACGGCGACGCTCACTTCGGACGCTACGAAACCGTCAACGTCATCTACGAGGTCCGCAACAACGGCACCACGCCTGCCACCGTTGACCTCGTCATCGACGACCCGAACCACCCCAACAACTTCGCCTTCTCGCCTGCCAACGTCGTTACCATCCAGCCAGGGCAGACTATCCGCTACAAGGCCAAAGCCTTTTGTAAGAGCCGTCCCAAGTCACGCACCTGCGACCTCATCGCCTACGCCAATAGTACGACCCACGGCAACGCCTCGGCCCAAATGCGCATCAAGGTGAAGTAAGCCATTTGCTACATCTGTCTGAAAAGGACTTCTCACTATAAGCCAGTTCGCTGAACTGGCTTTTTTTGTATCCCCCAAAACGCTCCACAGGGTACCGACTAGCACGCTGCGGCATGCCCCCACGCGAACCACAGTACCCACACATTCACACCACAGTACTATTTTCATCCTAGGTAACACTCTCGAAAAGTCCCTATAATTGAGGTTTCCGAGGAACTTTTTCACTTTTCACTTTTCACTTTTCACTTTTTTGCGCAACTTTGACCTGGTCGAAGGTACTATCGCTCGGAAATCCACAAATAAATTTGGTATTCCGCTCACTTATTCGTACCTTTGCACGATAAAACGGCCTAAAGACAAATGAATCAAAGAAGCATCGTGTCCATTGCCGACTTTAGTCGGGATAAAATCCAGCAATTGCTGGAACGGACAGCACAGTTTGAGCAGCAACCCAATCGCCGTCTGCTGGAAGGCAAAGTGGTGGCAACGCTGTTCTTCGAACCTTCGACCCGTACACGCCTCTCCTTCGAGACTGCTGCCCAGCGACTGGGTGCACGTGTCATCGGATTTACCGATCCGAAGGTGACGAGCAGTTCGAAGGGTGAAACGCTGAAAGATACCATCAAGATGGTGTCGAACTATGCCGACGTCATCATCATGCGTCATCGGCTTGAAGGGGCTGCGCTATATGCCAGCGAGGTGACCGACGTGCCCATCATCAACGCAGGCGACGGTTCGAACCTGCATCCTTCACAAACCATGCTCGACCTCTACTCCATCTGGAAGACGCAGGGACGGCTTGACGACCTGAACATCTTCCTGGTGGGTGACCTGAAATATGGGCGTACGGTACATTCGCTGCTGACGTCGATGCGCAAGTACAATCCGACCTTTCACTTCGTGGCTCCGAAAGAACTCGAGATGCCCGAGGAGTACAAGTTGTACTGTCAGAAGGAAGGCATCCGCTACGTGGAAGAAACGGAGTTTACGGAAGACAGCATCAGCGAAGCCGACATCCTGTATATGACACGTGTGCAACGTGAACGCTTCACCGACCTCATGGAATACGAACGTGTGAAAGACACCTACGTGCTGCGTGCCGACATGCTGGGAAAATGCCGCGAGAACATGCGCATCCTCCATCCCCTGCCTCGTGTGAACGAAATCGAGCAGGACGTTGATGACTCTCCTCACGCTTATTACTTCCAACAGGCTCAGAACGGGCTCTATGCTCGTGAGGCATTGATTTGTGAGGTTTTGGGAATAGAGATTTAAGGTGAAAAAGATTATGGAAAAGAGAAAGGATTTACTGGTGGCTGCCATTGAGAATGGTACCGTCATCGACCACATACCGACTGACAAGGTGTTCACGATTGCCTCGCTGTTGCAACTGGACAAGTGCAACGACCAGGTGACCATTGGTAACAACTTTGACAGCGGAACCATGGGACGCAAAGGCATCATCAAGATTGCAAACCGTTTCTTCTCTGATGCCGAAATCAGCCGTCTGGCTGCCGTATGTCCGAACATCCGCCTTTGCATCATCCGCGACTACGATGTGGTGGAGAAGAAGATTGCCACACTACCCAATGAATTTGTCGGCATTGTCCGTTGTGCCAACCCTGTCTGCATCACGAACAACGAACCGATGAAAACGGTGTTCTATGTCACCGACAAGGAGCGTGGCGTGGTGAAGTGCCGCTACTGCGGAAAAGAACAACTTATTGAAAACATCAAATTAGTATAATGAAGAAGTTTACAGAACGTCCTCGTCTCGACTTGAGCGAGGTGAATGAACAAGTGCTGAAGATGTGGAACGAAGAAGATGTGTTCCACAAAAGTATAACGGAACGTGAAGGGTTTCCGCAGTTTATTTTTTATGAAGGACCGCCATCGGCAAACGGACATCCGGGTATTCACCACGTGATGGGCCGTACCATCAAGGACACGTTCCTGCGCTACAAAACCATGCAGGGTTATCAGGTGAAGCGTAAGGCGGGTTGGGACACCCACGGTCTGCCTGTTGAACTGAGCGTTGAGAAATCGCTGGGCATTACGAAAGAGGACATCGGCAAGAAGATTTCGGTCGATGACTACAACAATGCTTGTCGTAAGAACGTGATGATGTACACGAACGAATGGACCGAACTGACCGACAAGATGGGTTATTGGGTCGATTTGGAACATCCGTACATCACCTATGATAATAAGTACATCGAGACGCTGTGGTATCTGCTCAAGCAGTTGTACCAAAAAGGCCTGCTCTACAAAGGCTACACCATCCAGCCCTATTCACCCGCTGCAGGTACAGGTCTGTCGAGCCACGAACTGAACCAGCCTGGTTGCTATCGCGACGTCAAGGATACGACGGTAACAGCACAATTTAAGTTGCTAGATAAACTAGAAGGTCTAGAAAATCTGGAAACTTATATCCTCGCATGGACGACAACTCCATGGACGTTGCCTTCGAACACGGCCCTGTGTGTCGGTCCTAAGATTGACTACGTGGCCTTGAAGGGTAAGAATCAGTACAGCGGCGAAGAGGCCGTATATATCATGGCAGAAGCCAGACTTGGTGCTTATTTCCAGTTTGAGGAAGGCGAAGCACCCGAAATCCTGTGGCGCGGCAAAGGTACAGATCTTGTGGGTTTGCATTATGAACAACTGTTCCCCTGGGTGAAACCCTGTGCTTTGGAGAACAACGAAGTGGTCGTCAAGGAGCAAGATGCTTTCCGTGTCATCCCTGGCGATTATGTGACAACGGAAGATGGTACAGGCATCGTACACATCGCTCCGACCTTCGGTGCCGACGACGCCAAGGTGGCTAAGGATGCAGGTGTACCTGCGCTCTTTGTCATTGACAAGGCAGGCGACACCCGTCCGATGGTCGATTTCACGGGTAAGTATTTCGTTCGTGAAGACATGGACGAGAACTTCGTGAAACTCTGTGTCAATGAGAGTTATTGGAAGCATAGTGGCGACTTCGTCAAAAATGCCTACGACCCAAAATACAACGTCGATGGCAAGTATGACGAGAAGGCTGCGAACAAGGACATGGATCTGAACGTGGTACTGTGTCTGGAAATGAAAGAGGAAGGTACGGCGTTCAAGATTGAGAAACACGTGCACAACTATCCCCACTGCTGGCGCACCGACAAGCCCGTGCTCTATTATCCGCTCGACTCTTGGTTTATCCGCTCGACAGCGAAGAAAGGCCGCATGTTCGAACTGAACCAAACCATTCAGTGGAAACCCGAATCGACCGGTACAGGACGTTTCGGCAAATGGCTTGAAAACCTGAACGACTGGAACCTCTCGCGTTCCCGCTACTGGGGCACACCGCTGCCTATCTGGCGCAACAAGGACACACACGAAGAACTCTGCATTGGTTCAGTCGAAGAACTTTACAACGAGATTGAGAAGGCTGTGAAGGCTGGTGTGATGACCTCGAATCCACTCAAGGAGAAAGGTTTTGTGCCAGGCGACATGTCGCAGGAAAACTACGACCGCATCGACTTGCACCGTCCTTACGTCGATGACATCAAGCTGGTTTCGGAGAACGGCAACGTGCTGACTCGCGAACTTGACCTTATAGACGTATGGTTCGACTCGGGTGCCATGCCGTATGCCCAGGTACACTACCCATTCGAAAACCGTGACCTCATCGACAAAGGTACGGCCTTCCCTGCCGACTTCATCGCCGAGGGTGTGGACCAGACACGTGGCTGGTTCTTCACACTCCATGCCATTGCCACAATGGTATTTGACAGCGTCTCGTTCAAGAACGTCATCTCGAACGGCTTGGTACTTGACAAGAACGGCATCAAGATGTCGAAGCGCCTCGGCAACGTCATTAATCCGTTTGAATGTATCGGTCAGTTTGGTGCTGACGCTGTACGCTGGTACATGATTACCAACTCGTCGCCGTGGGACAATCTTTCGTTCGACCCCGAAGGCGTGAAGGAAGTGACAAGCCAGTTCTTTATCAAATTACAGCAAGCCTATGCCTTCTTCACCATGTATGCCAATGTCGATGGCTTTGAATACAAAGAAGCCGACATTGACTATGCCCAGCGCCCCGACTTCGACCGCTGGCTGCTCAGCGAACTGAATACGCTGGTCAAGAATGTCCAGGCATACCTCAACGACTATGACCCCACACCTGCAGGACGTCTCATCCAGTCGTTTGTCATCGACAACCTCTCCAACTGGTACATCCGTCTGAACAAGGCACGTTTCTGGGGCGGTGAGATGACCGACGACAAACTCTCTGCCTACCAGACACTCTACACCTGTCTGGAGACATTGAGCCGTCTGATTGCACCAATTGCCCCGTTCTATGCCGACCAACTGTTCCGCGACCTCAACGCCGTGACAGAGAAGGACAAGAGTCTCAGCGTACACCTTGCAAAGTTCCCGACCTACGACGAAGCCTACATCGACAGCGAACTGGAAACCGCAATGGAGGCAGCAATGAAAGTCACCTCGATGGGTCTGTCCATCCGCAAGAAGGTGAAGATTCCTGTGATTCAGGCGCTCCACGCCATTGCCGTTCCCGACACGGACGCTGTCTTCAGCAGCCGTATCGAACGCATGAAGGACATCATCATGAAGGAAGTAAACGTGAAGGAGTTACAACTCATGGACGGTGCTTTGCTGGTAAAACAGGTGAAGTGCAACTTCCGCATCATGGGCAAGAAGTTCGGCAAACTGATGAAGGCTGTGAGCAACGCCGTCAACGACATGACACAGGCCCAGATTGCCACCCTCGAAAGCGAAGGAAAAGTCACACTCATGGCCGACGGACAAGAAGCCGTGGTCGAATTGGAAGACGTGGACATCATGTCGCAGGACATTCCGGGTTGGAGCGTTGCCAACGAAGGTACAACCACCGTGGCACTTGACATCACCATCACTCCTGAACTGAAGACCGAAGGCGATGCTCGCCGACTCATCAAACAAATCCAAAACTTACGCAAGTCACAAGGTTTCGACATTACTGACCGCATTGTCGTTACCCTTTCAAACCAGCCGCGCATTGCTGAAATCATTGCGGGCTACGGCGACAACATCAGCCGTCAGGTACTTGCTACAGAGATTCGTCTGACCGACCTTTCAGAAGGAACGGACGTTGAGTTTGAAGATTTCAAAGCCCTTCTCCATGTCCAGAAAGCATAAGGCGTCACTGGTCACAGCCATCATCCTCGCTGTCCTCATCATTGACCAATGCATCAAGGTGTGGGTAAAGACACACATGTACCTCGGCGAGAGCATCCATGTAACCGACTGGTTTCAGTTGCACTTCATCGAGAACAACGGCATGGCGTTCGGATGGGAACTGGGTGGAAAGTATTTCCTCACAGCCTTCCGCATCATCGTTGTCACTGCCATCGGCTTCTATACCTGGAAGAGCATCCGTCAGAAAGCACCGACGTTTTTTGTGGTCTGCCTTGCCCTCATCATAGCCGGAGCAGCAGGCAACATCATCGACTGCCTCTTCTACGGCCTCATCTTCAACAACCCCGCACCGCCGCAAGTAGCACAGTTCGTGCCATGGGGCATGGGGTACAGCAGTGTGATGCTCGGTCGTGTCGTCGATATGTTCTACTTTCCTCTCGTTGAGTGGGACATGCCTCAGTCGTGGACATGGCTCAACAGCATAGGATTCCTTCCACGTGCGGGTGAACACTGCATCTTCTTCTCGCCCATCTTCAATTTTGCTGATGCAGCCATCAGTTGCAGTATCATTGTGCTGCTGATCTGCTATGCCTTCAACCTCAAGAAAAAAAAGTAAGTCATGCGCTCATCCTTCCTTGTCATATGCACTCTGTTCCTCGCACTTCTCTGTTGCTCATGCGAACAGCGTCCCGAAGGCGTCTTGTCGAAGGGAGATATGGAGGATGTGCTCTATGACTATCACCTCGCACAGGCAATGGCCGACTGGGCACCCGACCGCGAAGGGACGTCCAACCAGCCCTATCTCGAGGCTGTCTTCCGCAAGCACGGCATCACAGAGGCTGAGTTTGACTCGTCGCTTGTCTGGTACAACGCACATGCCAGCGACCTGAAGGACATCTATGACAATCTGAAGGACCGCTTCACGTTTGAAAGCCAAAAACTGCAGATTGAAGCAGGCGACAAAGAGATGGCTACCATTATCGTCGAAGGTGGCGACACGACCAATCTATGGAATGGCCCGCGCATCATTGTGCTGCGCAACAATCCCCTGCTCAACCTTGAAAAGTTTTCGGTGAAAGACGACTCGCTCTTCAAACGGGGCGACAACTTCATACTCTCGGGCGATGTCATCATGATGACCGAAGAGCGATATAACCGCAATGCCCAGTGTATCGCAGCAGTCTCTGTCCTCACGTCCAACGGAAAGACCTATGGCGACTCGCGTATGATAGACAACACAGGCAACTTCAACATACGCATTGAAGTACCTACCCTGCAGACTCCCAACCAAGTAAACTGCTATTTCCAGTATCAGACCGAGGATGCCACTCGCAACTTCTGCATCATCCGAAATCTTTCGCTCGTTCGTATGCACACCCATACTGACGAGGCCGACACACTCGACATCGATACGCTGGAGAGGGACAAGCAGGTTAGCCCAATACCTACTGACAAACGTCCCAGTCACGGGCCTCGCCTGTCACCCGAGCAATTGCGCAAAAAATCGAAGGACAACGTGCAAAAGATTGAGATACGTACTGCTCCCGAACATCGTACTCCCAACTCGTTCGGTCCTACCCGACGTAAACGGAAATGATGACACGTCGCATCGCAGCCTCACAAATCATACTTCCCGACGGGAGTAAATACAGACGACACGTGGTCGAACTGCTCGACTCACGTGTCGTTTCTTGTCTTCCTCTCAATAGTGAAATGCCTTTTACTGAATGGTATAACGGTACGGTCGTCATAGAAGAAGACCATATCTGGCTGCTCACAAAGCTTGCCGACGGAACTCAGCGCAAACAACTGCTGTAGCAATGGCGACATTGAGCGACTCCACATGGCTGTCGCTCCAACTTGGAATAGTCAGACGATGGGTCACACAGCGTTCTACCTCAGGCGAAATGCCACGTCCTTCGTTACCCATTACGATGATACCCGTTGCTTGCAGACGTTTCTCATACATATTCTCTCCGTCGAGAAACGTCCCATACACAGCGACACCCTCGTTACGAGCATCCTCCAACAGTTTTTCCAAATTATAATAATGTACGCGCACGTGCGCGAGAGCACCCATCGTGGCTTGAATCGTCTTGGGGTTGAAAAGGTCGGCGCAACCCTGCGAGCAAAACACATCGTGGATGCCGAACCAGTCAGCCAAACGCACAATCGTACCCAAGTTGCCGGGATTCTGAACTTCGTCGAGTGCAAGACACAATTCCTCTTTCATCACTTTCAGCGCATCTATCTCATACTTTGGCTGACGGAACACAGCCAACACTCCCTGTGGCGTTTCCACGGTACTCACCCGCTTTAGTTCCTCTTCCGTTGCAATATCACACAAGATGCCCTGGTACTTGGAAGTTGGTACTTTTTCTGTCATCGCCATATAGACACACTCAAAACCGCCGCCCAGCAACTCGCCAACCAGTTTTGGTCCTTCGGCCACAAACACGCTTTCGGCCTGACGAAACTTTTTCATCTGCAGGCTCTTCAGCCATTTGATTCGGTTCTTACTAATCATACATCTTCTTATTCTGCCGCAAAGTTACTCATTTTCTTTTATTAACTCCTTTTTTTAATTGTTATTTTTTAATTGTTAATTATAAGTTGTACCTTTGTACCACGTAATGAGACTGAAAGCAAGACACCGTTTTTTTTCGCACGCAATACTGTTGATGTCAGTGTTGCTCATTGTGGTGTCGTGTAGTGTCAACAAGTATATCTCTGACGAAGAGCTCTACCTGAAAGAAGTGCATGTCGTATCGACCGATAAACCTGCCACTAAAGACATGATGCTCGATGGCTATGTGCGTCAGACGCCTAACTCAAAGTGGTTTGGTGCGAAGATTCCCATGCGCATCTATTGTCTCTCCAACCCCGCATCCAACAGTTGGGGGGCACGCACATTGCGAAAAATCGGACAAAAACCAGAACTGTATGACTCGCTACAGACCCTGCGAACCGTACAGGACATGCAACAAGTGCTGACCAACGCCGGTTACATGCATGCATCAGTCGATGTACTGAAAAAGATTGACGAGAAGACCCTGACACTCACCTATCAAGTCCATCCAGGAGAACGCTACCAAGTGACGAAATTGCGTCGCATCATCGACGACCCTCGTCTCGAACAAATTATCTGCGGTCCTGACACGCTCCAGTCGCTGTTATACCGAGGAATGCCGCTCGATGTGAGTACCCTGAATGCAGAACGTACACGCATCAACAATCTTCTGCGCAACATCGGTTTCTATAAATTTAACAAGGAATACATCCGCTTCGATGCCGACACACTTGCTGGCAGCAACGACGTCGCACTCACCATGCATGTTCCACGTCATCTTGAGAACGGACAATCACAGGCACAGGACCATCCCCAATATCGCATTGGCGACATCACTTACTCGGTCGATGTACCTTCTGATTCCACACAGATCAACACCCTCTCCCATCGAGGCACCACCATCCGTTACGGTGAGCGCCTGCCCTTCCGCCCCAATCTGCTCACATCAAATACCATGCTTCGCACAGGCGCCCTGTACGACGAACATGCACAGCGCATGACCTATAACAACTTCATGCGTCTGCAGGCGGTTTCCTATTCGAACATACACTTCACTCAGCGCCCCGAAACCGATACGCTTGACTGCGAAATCACACTCAACCACGCACGTCCACGCTCCATCAGTTTCGACCTTGAAGGCACAAACTCCGCGGGTGACCTGGGAGCAGCGGCTTCTGCCTCCTTCCAGCATAAGAACCTATTCCACGGCAGCGAGACATTCACGCTGAAGTTGCGCGGAGCCTACGAAGGTATCACGGGGTTGGAAGGCTACGAAGGCCATAACTATACAGAACTGGGTGGCGAGGTGCGCCTTGGATTCCCTGGTTTTCTGCTTCCGCTCGTGAGCAGGGAATATGGTGCCACTCACTATGCCACTTCCGAGATTGCCCTTCAATACAACATGCAGAACCGTCCCGAGTTCCGCCGTCGCGTACTAACAGCCGCATGGCGCTACCGTTGGCAGAGCCATACACAGAAAGTGCAACACCGCTTCGACCTTCTCGAAGTCAACTACATCTATATGCCCTGGATTTCGGCACAATTCCGCGAACAGTACCTTGATGTCGTCGGCCGTCAGAATGCCATCCTGCGTTACAACTATGAAAATCTGCTGATTACGAAACTCGGCTATACCTATGCCTTCAACTCGCTTGGCACAGCCGTCACGAACATATACGGGCAAAATGCCTACACCTTCCGTTTCGGTGTAGAAACCTCTGGCAACGTGTTACAAGCAATTACTAAATCCATCGACGGCAAGAAAAATTCACAAGGGCAATACACCTTCTGCGGCATTGCCTTTGCCCAATACATCCGCGGCGACATTGATTTTGCCAAGAGTATCCGCATCGACCGCAACAACTCCATTGCCTTCCATGCAGCCCTTGGCATTGCCTACCCCTATGGAAACAGCAACCAGTTGCCATTTGAGAAACGCTACTTTGCCGGTGGTGCCAACTCCGTACGTGGCTGGTCGGTGCGCAGCCTCGGTCCTGGTGCTTACAAAGGTGCTGACCGCCAAATCAACTTCCTGAACCAGAGCGGTGATATCAAACTCGACCTTAATGTCGAACTGCGCAGCCACTTGTTCTGGAAAATCAATGGCGCCCTCTTCGTCGATGCAGGCAACATCTGGACCATCCGCAAGTATGAAGACCAGCCCGAAGGCGAATTCCGCTTCGACAAATTCTACCGCCAGATTGCCGTGAGTTACGGTCTGGGCCTCCGCCTCGCCCTCGACTTCTTCACCCTGCGATTCGATGCAGGCATGAAGGCCGTGAACCCTGCTTACGAAGGGCGCGACCACTACCCCATCTGGCATCCCAACCTGTCCCGCGACTTCGCCTTCCACTTTGCCGTCGGATTGCCCTTCTAATTATTTACCACAGAAAAACACGGAAATGCACGGAAACACACAGAAATATCCGAGTTCTTCCGTTACTTTCCGTGTGTTTCCGAGGTTTACTTCTCAAAATGCTGATAGTCCTTCAAACTCTTCCAATGTCCACCCCATTGGAAGCCACGTTCTGTGAAGAGACGAAACATCAAATCTCCTTCCACAATCTTATAAGGAAACTTACGTGAACGATTCGTGTAGCGTTTTGCCGTTGACGGTTGCACCAGTACCGTACCGTCCTTTCTCTTACGAACACATGGATTGTAAAGCGTATTCACATCCACAGCCATCCCCTGCGCATGCTTCGACAGTTTTGTGCTGCCTTCGACGACGCGATAGCAGAAAGAACTCGAATTGTTGTCGCGCATCGATTGCTCATCATCAGCGTCGTAGTCGTCAATCAGCCGCATCCGCTCAATCGGATATTTCTGTCGATACAACTCCTGAAAAATCTCCAGCACATCCTCGGCAATGGCTTTGTTGCAAACCATCTCACCCTGATGCGTCTTTCCTTTGGCATCGACATGCAACATCTGCAAATACCGCAGGTCGCTACGTGCCACCGTGCAATGGTCGGGAAAAGATTTTCCCTGCATCCTTGCAAATACTGAGTCACTGATTTCCTGAATGGAAAAACCCTCCATCGTTTGGGCCATGGCCACAGGCGAACATAAAATCCAAAGCAGAAGTATTATGTTTCCTGCACAAATTCGTACTATTGTTTTCATGCCGCGAAGTTAAGAAAAAAATGAAAACTGACCAAATTTTACCCATCAATCTTCATGAATTACTCCTGTACGAAAAGAATATTAAATAGTTTATTGGCTGGCAATAAACTCCTCCCCGGAAAGGGGAGGAGTCCAGTTACTTCTCTCTTCAACCAAGATGAGTTTATAGAGAGGAGACACAAAGTCCTGTACTTGAATGAGTTAAAACAAAGGTTACTTCTGTTCTAAACGCACCGCAGTGTAAATATATTTCGTCCACAGTCCGCTTATGGCTACACCGCAGTCCGCTGACAGATGCACTGTGGTGCGCTTTTTGACGTATAATAGCTGCCTCTCTCACGCCACTTTTTCGCCAAAACACTTGGACTTCCGCAAAATAATTTCTACATTTGTGCCCTACTAATTCCTCGACTTATGCTATATAGATTTGAAGATAATGCCAAATATGGTTATCGCGACGAGAATGATGCTTTAGTTATTTCAGCAAAGTATGAAGATGGGAGCGACTTCAAGAAGGGCCTTGCTATAGTCAAGTATAATGGTTTCTATGGTGTCATCAATTCCTCTGATGACACGATTATAGATTTCATTTATTCTTCCATAGAAGAAAATAAACTATTCTTTGAATGTAAAACCATTAATGAACATGCCCCCAAAGAAAAGACTTTTTGGTATAATCGGGATGGTGTCTTACTTCATGAAGGTAAAGCAAAAGCATTATCAGAGAACTTCCTTTGCATATCAAATGGGAAGAAGTTTGGTGTAATAAGACAGGATGGCAACAGAATCATAAACTATCTTTATGATGAAATTGTTCAGAAAAACGAATTACTTTTTGTACTACGGGGTGATAACATAGGATTATATGATTTGAATGGTAATATAATTTTGGATGTTTTTTGCAAGGCAATAGAA
>R23__coassemble_1173_pt1 | contig 13352 bp, 8 predicted proteins | sample R23__metabat2_high_PE_006 | metagenome-assembled genome bin R23
GCATGTGCGTCTCATGTAGAAATACTTATCAATATTAATAAAAATGGCAAAAAACAAGAAAAAAACAAACGAAGCCATCGGACTCGACGTACAACTTACGAAGTCTGAGGCATTTATCGAAAAGCATTGGAAAAAAATTGTTGCTGTGCTGCTGGCAGTAATCGTAGTGGTTGCCGGCATCTTCATCTATCGCAAGTACATGGCTGGTGTCGAGGCTGACGCCCAGAACGCCATAGCACAAAGTCAGCAGGCCTTCTCGGCTGAACAATATGACGTGGCTCTGAAGGGTGACAGCACAGGTGCTCTTGGTTTCCTGAAGGTTATCGACCAATTTGGTGGCACAAAGACTGCTAACCTGGCACGACTGTATGCTGCTATCTGCTACGCTAATCTCGGCGAAACAGACAACGCTATCAGCATGTTTGAGAAGTTTGACGACAAGGGAGACCAGATGGTTTCGCCTGCTGCCGTTGCCGCTCTCGGTAACTGCTACGTCCAGAAGGGCGACAAGGAAAAGGGTGCCGACATGCTTGTAAAGGCAGCCCGTCAGGCAGACAATGACGCCATCAGTCCTCTCGCTCTCTTCCAGGCAGGTGAAGTGTACGAGTCGATGGGCAAGAAAGACGAAGCCTTGAAACTCTATCAGGAAATCAAGGACAAGTATTTCCGTTCTGCTCTGGCCAACGATATTGACAAATATATCGAGCGAGTTAAGTAAATTATAAGCCCCCTCTAACTCCACCGAATGGGGGAGGATTCAAATCCAACAAGTCATTAAAAACAGATTGGAACTGAATCCTCCCCCATTCAGAGGAGATAGAGGGGGATTTCTTTTTTCCTTTTTATTATGGCAACAAAGAATCAGAACCTTTCGGCCTACGACATTACATCTGTTCCCGATGCACAAGGCATGAAGATTGGCATTATCGTGAGTGAATGGAACGAAAACGTGACGGGAGCATTACTTGCCGGTGCCAAGGATACTTTGATGAAACATGGCGTCCAAGAGAATGACATTCTTGTCATGACTGTACCTGGCAGTTTTGAACTCATCCATGGAGTGCAAGAAATGCTTCATCACGCTACATGTGACGCCATTATAGCCATTGGGTGCGTTATCCGTGGTGACACGCCTCATTTCGATTATATCTGTGAGGGAACGACCTACGGTTTGGCACGTCTGAATGCCACACAGGACATTCCTGTTATCTACGGCCTCATTACCACTAACGATATGCAGCAGGCGCTTGACCGTTGTGGTGGAAAGCATGGAAACAAAGGTGACGAATGTGCCGTTACCGCCATCAAGATGGTAGATTTTCATCGTAAACTGATTCATCGTCGCTAAAAACACCCTCTTTCAGCCATCAAGAAACTTCGGAAAATACTACGGCCCATCATTTGCAGCATCTTGATTCTGTATGTAGGCTTGATTCTGCTGCTACACCTCCCTTTTGTTCAGCAAGGGCTGGGAAAAGGCTTGGCGCGTATACTTTCCAAACAGATTGGTTCTGAAATAAACATTGGTCGTGTAGATTTTGGTATTTTAAATCGTATTGTCATCGATGACCTGGATGTGTATGCTCCACACAGCAACGATATATTAATCCACTCTGCACGAACCGCTGTCACCATCGACCTTCCATCTCTCCTGCGAGGTGACATCAACATTACAACAGCACAACTTTTCGGTGTACGTGCCAAACTGACCAGAAAAACACCTGATGCCCCATTGAATATTCAGTACATACTGGATGCTTTTTCTTCTGACGATGAAGAATCTGGTGGTGTCAGCCTCAAAATCAGTTCACTCATTCTTCGCCATGTCCATCTTAGTTATGATGTTTTATCAGAACAACAGAAGGACGGGACTTTTGATGTGAATCACCTGAATTTTGACAACATTGGCTTGACGGCATCCATCAAAGCATTAACCGAGGATTCGCTGAATGTCGTTATTCGTCGTCTGAATTTCAAAGAAACACATTCGGGGCTTTCACTCAAAAATTTTGAAACTTCACTATCAGCCAATCGACAGTCGGCTTATGTTGACAGTTTGCGGGTACAAACCTCTCAATCCCTTATACGTATTGGTCCCATACAAGCCCAATACGCAGACTATGAAACCCAAGGAAAGTATTCCATTAGTACATCTTTGTTGCCCTCACACATAACACCTGCTGAGTTTACCCCCCTTTTCAATGAACTGGGCAACTTGACATCGCCCATACATATTGAGTCTGCCATTGAAGCCAATGAAAAAAGCATCGCACTCAATCAAATACGACTTCACTCAGAAGACAACGCCCTCTCTCTCCATTCAGATGTGAAGATTGAGAAAACCTCCGATGACTCAGGAACAACTCTCAACGCACGTTTACATCAACTCCTACTTTCCCCCGAAGGGATGAAGCAGTTGTTTGCAACAGCCCATTTGGATGATGCCACACAAGCAACATTATCCAACCTCGGAACCATCACGATGTCAGGTACCATCGCCAAAGAAAATGAGGTCTTATTAGCTGATCTGCAAGCACAAACCGATGCTGGCGACCTTGCTATCAATGGCAATTACACGTTGAACGAGCAGAAATATTTATCTGCACACATACATTCAGAACAATTAAACTTGGGGCATATTGCAGCCAACGAACAACTGGGGATGGCAACATTTAACCTTGATGTTGACGGAGAACTTGCCAACCTGCAACATCCCACAGGTAATGTGTATGGTGACATTTCAGCGATTGAGTATAACGGGTACTCATATAATAACATTTTCATTGACGGAGCTGTTTCGCCCGATAGTTATTCAGGCCTTCTCAACGTGGATGACGAACATTTGCAGATGAACTTCAACGGAACTCTCGCCTACCCTCTCCACCAGCATCTGGAGGCAAATATGGCTTTATCCGTAAAAAAGTTTGAGCCTCACGCTCTGAACCTTACAAAAGATTATGCCAACGAGACTTTTAGTTTTACCGCTACTGGAAACCTGAAAGGTAACGACTTTGCCTCTGCCATAGGAAAAATCGTGCTAGATTCTATTGTAGTTCAGAGTCCCGAAGAAACATACTCATCGCAAGGTATTACTATCCGTTCCGAGCAGTTGACTGACGAGAAAAAACAAATTCAGATTAACAGCGATTTCATTGATGCAACTTTTGTGGGCAACATCAATTATCCAGACATTGTCCCAAGTTTCCAGAATCAGTTAGCTCGTCATCTGCCTTCGCTGATTAGTAACGCCCACACCGAGCGCAAGATGGACACAGCGTTCGACTTCAGCATGGAACTGACGGAAACACCCCTGATTCATCATTTTATTCAGGAAGATGTTCAATTGTTAAGTCCTGCCCATATAGCCGGGCGTCTTGATTCCCGTCAGAATACTTCTCAAATACATCTTGATGTTCCCCGAATAGAGTACGATGGCACACTTTACGAAGACGTGAATTTAACTTACAATGGTTCTTTGGCCAATTTCCGAGTGGATGGTACCGGACTTCGTCGTCTTGAAAGTGGAATCACCCATGCTGAAATCATAGCTTTAGCACACAACGATCAGTTGACGACACACCTCAGTTGGAATCAGCAAAACGAAAAACCGTCTGAAGGCAACCTTTCAGCCAAAGCCATCTTCGACAAGCAAACAGGGAAACTTGACACTCACATTCACATTCAGCCCTCTCAATTGTCCTACAACGATACGACGTGGCTTGTCAAGCCTGCTGACATTCAAATTTATGGAAAGAAAATTCAATGTAGTGGATTGGAAGTGAGCCACCGTGACCGTTACATCAAAGTAAACGGCATCATTTCAGAAACACCTTCCGACTCGCTCATTGTCCAATTGAATAATGTGGACATTGATTACGTGCTGAGCATCGTTAATTTCACAGCCGTTGACTTTCGTGGCAGGGCTTTCGGTAATGCTTACGTTAGCAACATCTATAATAAGCCGAAGTTTAATGCAGCATTGCGTGTCGAAGATATGGCCATCGGCAGCGGTGTATTAGGTCTGGGAAATATACGTGCTCACTGGGATGACGATGTGAATGGAGTTCGTGTAAGTGGACACATCGTTGACACAGACGACCGAGGAAAAGACCGCATTACGAATTGCAGCGGTTATATCTCTCCTGCCGACAACTATATCAACCTCAACATTGCTGCCAATAACACCAACGCCTCGTTCTTGAACGATTTTCTTGGTGGTGTGTTCCGAAACATTCATGGCAACGCCAATGGTGTGATGAATGTAATCGGTCCGCTTAACAACATTGGACTCATAGGCGACATGAGCACAGATATAGGCATGACACTCCGAGCCACAGGCGTCACCTACCACACAGAGTCACAAGACACGATACGCTTCCGTCCCTATCGCTTTAATTTTGAGAATATTCGAATCTACGACGACGAACATAACCAAGGTGTTGTCAACGGATATGTCTCACACCGAAATGTAAAAAACTTTGCCTATGAATTCCGTATCAATATGCAACGCATGTTGGCCTACGAGGAACAGGAGTTTAACTCTGACAAATTCATGGGCAAAGTATATTCAGATGGCTGGCTAATGGTAAGGGGGGCTGACCACAATCCACTCAACATAACAGCCGATATCAGCCCCACACGTGGCAGTTTCTTTGCCTATGATGCTGCCACACCTGATGCCATCGCATCTTCATCATTTATTACTTTCCGCGATCAGGCGTTGTTGGCCGACACACTCCGTCTGCCCGACGGACCTGACGAAGAATACCAGTATCATGGCGACATCTTCATGAATGTGGCCATTCACCTAAATCCCGACTGTGCAATCAAATTGCGCATGGACAATGCAGACGATGGCTATATTACTACTTACGGTACGGGAAAACTTCAGGCATTCTATCACAACAAAGGCAGTTTCACTCTGAACGGAACATATAGCATCCAAAACGGTCGTTATCGTCTCTATCTTCAAGACATCATATATCGTGATTTGGTGTTGCAAGACGGGTCGAGTGTTGTGTTTAATGGTAATCCCTTTGACGCAAACATCCACCTCATTTGTCACCACACTATTAACAGTGTTCCCCTGAACGACCTGACTGCAGGTATGACCGCTACCTCGAGCAACAAGGTTAAAGTTATTTGCATTCTTGACATCACCGGCAAACTGGGCAATATGAACTTTAAGTTCGATCTTGACTTGCCAAATGTCAACGACGAGACACGCCAACTGGTTCGTTCTTACATATCGACCGAAGAGGATATGAATAAGCAGATGATTTATCTGCTTGGCCTTGGACGATTCTACACCAACGAATATGCACGTTCTACGGGACAAACAGGTGGCGGACAAGCCGTCAATACCCTACTCTCCTCTACTATCAGCGGACAGATTAACCAAATGCTTTCCAATGCTATCGGTACGGATAGTAAGTGGAATTTCGGCACCGGACTCTCCACTGGTGAACTGGGATGGAACGACCTTGACGTTGAGGGTATGCTCTCTGGCCGACTGCTCGATGACCGATTGCTTATCAACGGAAACTTCGGCTACCGAGACAACGCCATGACACAAAACGCCTCGTTCATCGGCGACTTCGACGTCAAATGGCGCATCCGTGAAGGTGGAAACACCTATCTGAAGGCATACAACAAAACGAACGACCGCTATTTCACCAAGGCCACACTCAATACTCAGGGCATTGGTATCAGTTATCAGCGCGACTTTGAACATTGGAACGACCTGTTCCGCCGTCGAATGCGTGAAGAAAAAGTTGTACCAGTACAATAACAATACAGTCCCCTATTAAGAAACTAAAATACAGATAAATATGAACTACGGATTTCTGAAAGTGGCTTCGGCCATTCCCCAGGTACAAGTTGCCGACTGCATGTCAAACGTTCAAGAAATCAAACGTCTGATAGAAGAAGCAGACAAGAAAGATGTTGCTGTCGTTTGCTTTCCTGAGCTCAGCATCACGGGCTATACCTGTGCAGACCTTTTTTCGCAACAGACATTGCTGGAAAATGCGCAGGAAGCACTCTCATGGTTGTTAGAGAACAACACAGGCTACAACGTGGTGGCTATTGTGGGCATGCCCATCGTGGTAAACAATGCCCTGCTCAACACAGCGGTTGTTCTGAGAGGTAATCATATTCTCGGCGTCGTACCAAAAACTTATCTGCCCAACTACAAGGAGTTTTACGAACAGCGCTGGTTCACTTCGGCAGATGACGTTGAAGAAGCAGAAATCTATCTCTGCACACAAAAAGTTCTGGTCAGTCGTTACCAGTTGTTCACTTTTTCCTTTAATAATCCTTACATGAAAAGAGGACAGGGAGAGGCTTCTTTTGGTATTGAAATCTGCGAAGACCTCTGGTCTCCTATTCCTCCCAGCAGCCAATTGGCCCTGGCGGGTGCTGATATCATCTTCAACCTTTCAGCAACCAACGAACTTATCGCCAAAAACCAATACCTACGCTCATTGCTCGCTCAGCAGTCGGCGCGTTGTATCGCTGGCTATGTCTATTCCTCCTGTGGATTCGGTGAATCGACTCAGGACCTCGTGTATGGTGGCAATGCACTCATCTATGAGAATGGTACACTGATTGCCCAGTCGCAACGCTTTAGTCTTACGCCCCAACTCATCGTTTCTGATATTGATATAGAACGTCTTCGCCACGAACGCCGCGTAAACACGACATTTAAGCAGATTGCAAGTACGACGTACAAAGTAAATACTATTGGATATGACTACATAGCATGTACGGAAGATGGGGGCTATGAACTCTCTCGTTGGGTCAATCCACACCCTTTCATTCCCGCAGGCAAAGAACTCGACACACGTTGTGAAGAAATCTTCGACATACAAGTATCAGCCCTTGCTAAACGCATTGTCCACACCCATGCAAAGACCCTTGTAATTGGTATCAGTGGAGGACTTGATTCTACGCTTGCCTTACTGGTTTGCGTACGAACGATGGACAAACTGCAACGTAGCCGCCAAGATATTGTCGGAATTACCATGCCTGGTTTCGGAACGACAGACCGTACATATCATAACGCTGTGGCTCTCATGAATGAACTGGGCATTACCGTTCGCGAGATTTCTATACGTGAAGCCTGCCTCCAACATTTTAACGATATTGGCCACGACCCACAAAACCATGACGTAACCTACGAAAATGCACAGGCACGCGAACGTACTCAGATTCTTATGGACGTAGCCAATCAAGTCGGTGGTTTCGTTGTGGGCACTGGCGACCTGTCAGAACTTGCACTCGGATGGTGTACCTACAATGCAGACCACATGTCGAATTATGGTGTCAACTGCTCCATTCCCAAGACATTGGTTCGACATCTCGTCCGTTGGTCTGCCATGCATATTTTTGACGACAAGACACGTGAGGTTCTGTTGGATGTTGTCGATACCCCTATCAGTCCCGAACTCACTCCTGCCGATGCAGAAGGGAACATCCAGCAGAAGACCGAAGATCTCGTTGGACCATACGAACTCCACGACTTCTTCCTCTATCATTTCCTGCGACATGGATTCAGTTCCGCCAAGATATTCTTCTTGGCACAACAAGCCTTCTGTGGAGCACAGAAATATGATGAAGTGGAAGGTCTTAATGAGCCCGTTGGGCATTACGATAGAGAAAACATACTACACTGGTTAACAACCTTCTGCCGTCGTTTCTTCACGCAGCAATTTAAGCGCAGTTGTCTACCAGATGGGCCGAAAGTGGGTAGTGTGAGCCTAAGTCCACGCGGTGATTGGCGGATGCCTTCCGATGCATCTTCAGCAGAATGGCTTCACGAATGTGAAAGTCTCAAATGATGAATATTGAACATTTAACATGAATACAATTCTCGACATTACAAACACAATCAGTGGATGGGTATGGGGTTGGCCGATGATTATTCTTCTACTCGGCACACATCTCTTTCTGACCATCCGTCTTCGGGTGCCACAGCGCAAAATGTGGACAGCCCTGAAAATCTCAGTAAAGAAAGACAAAGGTTCTACCGGCGACGTCAGCCAGTTTGCAGCCTTAGCCACATCGCTGGCTGCAACCATCGGCACAGGTAACATTATCGGTGTGGCTACGGCAGTTTCACTAGGTGGACCTGGTGCTGTGCTGTGGTGCTGGATGACTGGTATCTTTGGCATTGCAACGAAATACAGCGAAGGACTACTTGCCATCAAATATCGTGTCAAGACAAAAGACGGCAAGATGCTGGGCGGTCCTATGTATGCTTTGGAAAAAGGACTTGGCATGAAGTGGCTTGCAGTGTTATTCAGCGTGTTTACTGCAATAGCAGCATTTGGCATCGGCAATGCGGTGCAGGCCAATGCAATCAGTGAGAACATCTGCCTTGTGGCGGCCGATTGGTTGGAACCGACGACGGCACGCATGGCCGTGGGTGTGCTGATTGCCCTGTTGGTTGGTGCAGTTATCTTGGGTGGTGTGAAAAGCATCGGACGTATCTGTACGGCATTTGTACCCTTCATGGCGTTCTTCTACGTCTTCGGTTGCATCTATATCTTGTGTGTCAATGGTGCCTACCTGTGGGATGCCATACGCCTGATTTGCTCCGAAGCGTTCTCGCTGAAAGCCTCACTGGGTGGAACTGCAGGCACAGCCATCATGATGGGTGCACGTTATGGTATTGCTCGCGGTTTGTTCTCGAACGAGAGCGGTATGGGTTCGGCGCCGATTGTAGCAGCGGCTGCTCAGACACGCAATCCTGTACGTCAGGCACTGGTTTCTTCGACAGGCACGTTCTGGGACACCGTCGTTATCTGTGCGCTGACAGGACTTGTCATTGTGACCAGTATCATTGCACATCCCGACATCAGTATGTCGGACGGAGGTTTGCTGACCAAGAAAGCGTTTGGTATGATTCCCTACATCGGAACCCCTATCCTGACGTTTGGCATTCTGACGTTTGCTTTCTCGACCATTCTCGGTTGGAGTTACTACGGCGAACGAGCCATGGAATATTTGGCAGGCAAGCGCAGCATTGTCTGGTATCGTGTAGCATGGATTATGCTCTGTTTCGTAGGCAGTATTATGAGCCTGGACCTCGTTTGGAACATTGCCGACATCATGAATGCGCTGATGACGGTGCCCAATCTCATCTCGCTGCTCCTGTTATCGGGTGTTATTGCTGCTGAGACACGACACTATCTATGGAACAAGAATCTAGACGAAGACATGGAAGACGAGGATTAAACCCTTATCCTTCCCATTAACTCCCATAACACCCTATAACTATGATACAGGATTTGTGTGTGATTATGCTGACGGCAGGTGTGACAAGCCTGCTCTTCAAGTTGTTGAAACAGCCTGTGGTGCTCGGCTACATCGTGGCGGGCATGATGGTAGGTCCCTATGTATTGGGCAAAGCCTGGGTGAGCGACATGGAAAGTGTCGAGACGTGGGGGCAAATCGGTGTTCTCTTCCTGCTCTTTTCGCTGGGACTCGAATTCTCGTTTAAGAAACTGCTGCAAATAGGCAGCACAGCTATCATCGCTGCCCTGACGATTGTCGTGGGCATGATGGCACTGGGATTCCTTGTGGGACGTCTGTTCGGCTGGGACGAGATGAACTCGCTGTTCCTCGGTGGCATGCTGTGCATGTCATCGACGACGATTGTATTCAAGGCGCTGGACGACATGGGCTTGCGCAACAATCAGTTTGCACGCATCTGCTTCGGCATTCTGGTGGTCGAAGACCTCTTTGCCGTCATACTCATGGTGCTGCTTTCATCCATTGCGACCAGCCGTAGTTTCGAAGGGAAAGCCTTGTTGCTGGAAATCGGCAAACTCATTGGTTATCTTGTGCTGTGGTTCGTATTGGGCATTTCCCTGCTGCCGAGTTTTCTGCGTGGATTCAAGAAACTGCTGAACAACGAGACACTCACCATCTTTGTCGTAGGCCTGTGTCTGGGCATGGTGTTGCTGGCGACAGGTGCAGGTTTCAGTAGTGCATTGGGTGCGTTCGTCATGGGCAGCCTCATGGCTGAGACGTTGGAGGCAGAGCGCATCGAACGCCTCATGGAACCTGTGAAAAATATCTTTGGCAGCATCTTCTTCGTGTCTGTGGGCATGATGATTAACCCATCGATGCTGGTCGATTACTGGTTACCCATCGTGGTTATCACACTGGTGGTCATCGTCGGACAAATCATCTTCGCATCGTTTGGCACACTCCTTTCCGGTCAGTCGCTGAAGGTATCGCTGCAGACAGGTTTCTCGCTCGTACAAATCGGTGAGTTCGCTTTCATCATAGCCGCTTTGGGACAGAGCCTCGGCGTCACCGACAAGAGCCTCTACCCCATCGTTGTTGCAGTCAGCGTGGTCACCACGTTCCTCACGCCCTTTGTCATGCGTGGTGCGGGACCGACGTTCCGTTTTCTGAATGCCCATCTGAGCGAAGGCACACGTATGTTCCTCGAGACCTACAGCCGCAACCGCAACACGGTCACCGAGCAGAGTACCTTCCAACGATGGTTGCGCCGAGTGCTGCTCACCGTTTTCATACATTTCATCATCATAGCGTTCATCTATCTGCTCTTCTTCCGTGTACTGAATCCTTGGGTCGAGGCGTTGGTTCAGAACATCGTACCTCTATGGCTGACGGACGGAGCCGAACTGGCGCTCTTGCTCATCATCACTTCGCCCTTCATCTATGCCATCGCCCATGCCGGAACACGAACAAAAGAGTCGTACGAACTATGGCAAAGCAGTAATGTCCAGAAAGCCAAACTCATCGCCATCTATCTGCTGCGCGTTGTGATCAGCATCGGTCTTGTGGCCTATGCCATCTTCCGCATCTTCTCCTTCACGTGGGGTGTGGTGGCAGCCGTGGCCATTCTCGTGGTCGTCGCCATCACGTTGTCGAGCCGTGTCAGAAAACATGCGCACTCGATGGCCAACCGCTTCACCGGCAATCTCACGGCACGGGAAAAGTCGGCCGAGCAGAAGCGTGCCGTCAGCCGTCACTTCGAAGGTTCGTTGCTCGACTACGATGTCCACATCTCCGACTTCGAACTCGAACCCGCATCCACCTTCTGCGGCCGTTCGCTCATGCAACTGAACATCCGCAACAAAAGCGGTGTCAGTGTGGTGCGCATCGTCCGTGGCGGCATCAACATCAACATACCAGGAGGCCGCACCGTCCTCTACCCTGGCGACAAAATCGTTGTGGCGGGCAGCGACGAGCAGATTGGACGCTTCCAGCAAATGCTCGACCGCAGCATCCAGAAACAAAAGAAAGGCGAGGAAAAGGCACGTACACACGTCACCCTCGAACGATTCACCATTACGCCCGACAATCAACTCATCGGCACGACGCTCATGCAATCGGGCATTCGTGAGCAGGCACAATGCATCGTCATGGGCATCGAACGCGACGGCCGCCGCATCACCAACCCCGACCCCTCGTTCGAGTTCCAGGAAGGCGACATCGTCATCGCCGCTGGTGAGACCGAGCGCATCAAACAGTTCGTTCTCTCCATGGCACCTCAAGAATGAAGTTAAAAGTCGTTAACACATTAAACCATCACAAGTAAACCTGTGTCATAATAATAGACCGTCCTTAAAAATAAACGCTTATGAACAAATCCATTCTCCTTGTGCTGGCACTCGCATTTGCAGTCACAGCATCCGCACAGAACGGCAACGAAAGCCGTCGTGAACGCATGAACAACATCTCGCTGGCCGAAATCAACAACCGCATGGCATCGCGCCTGGCCAAGCAGATGAAACTCGACGACGAGACAGAGCAGAAATTCACAGCCCTCTATCTCGACTACCAGAACGCACGCCACAACGCCGTCAATCCCCGTGGAGGCGACCAGGAAGGTGCCGAGCAGCGCACCGACTTCGACCGTCTGAGCGACGAAGAGGCTACGGAACTCATCCAGAAGAACTTCGACCGTCAGGCGAAGCAACTCGCCGTCGATCGTGAATACCTGCCCAAGTTCCTCGAAATCATCACCCCAGCCCAGGCAGCCCAAGTCTTCATCGTGCGTGGCAATGCCCGTCAGGGCGGTCAGCGCAATGGCAATGGCGGCGGCGGCCGTGGCAACGGTCCTCGTGGCGGTGGCTTCGGAGGTGGCTTCGGAGGCTTCGGCGGATTCTAAATTTTAAATTAAAAATGAATCATTAAAAATTAAAAATTAGAATATCCTCCTGACTCCAGACCCTTGACCCAAGACTCTAGACCCTTGACTCTAGACTCTAACCAAAAAACCAATCAAAATGAAGAAATCTCTTATAACTATTGCCGCCATAGCAGCCATGCTGCTCGTGGCCGGCTGTGCTGGTAAGAGTGCCAGCACCACCACCGAGACGACGACCGACGAGGAGGCTGCTGCCCCTGTCGAAGTGACCTACGAGACCTACACCGTCGAGAAGTACGGCGTGTCGGTCGATGTGCCACAAGGCATGCACCGCACCGACGATCCTGTCATGGACAACGGAGCCATCTGGAGTTATGTGGCCGAAGGGTCGGGCGACTTCCCCATCGATGCCTCGATGAGCGTGGGTGTCTATGAAACCTACTTTGGCGACTACACTCAGGAGAAGGTGGCGCAATACTTCAACGAAGACATTCCTGAGGACGCCACGACCAAAGAACTCGGCGACATGGAGTACACCTACAGCGTCGAAGGCGAGGGCGATTTCATCAACGAGTTCCACCGCGTCGTCTATTTCGGCAACAAGAGCATCGATGTGACTGTGTCTTACACCGCCAAATATGCCGACAAACTCGGCGGCGACGTACGCGAACACATCTTCCAGTCGCTGAAGTGGAACTAAGCCCAGAGGCTTGAAAGGGACGCTTCCCTTTCGCCACTCATCCTCTCCCTACTCCGAAGGTCGGCAGCCGTCAACACTGCCGGCCTTCGTTTTTCATGCGCAAATGTAAGGGGATTTTCGCAAACCACCAAGGCTGCTAAGTAACATTTTGCTTGTGAAGGGGGAAAGTGACTTAGCGCCGAAGCCGAACTGCGGTACAAAATATTTTTTACTGCAGTACAAAACATTTTATACTGCGGTACACGCCGTGATGAACTGTGCCATGATGCGATGTCGGTCAAATCTTCGAGTGGCACAAAAAACGCTTCATCGTTTTCAGGCAAAGGTCTGAGTGCTCCTGTCCCTGCGAGGGCTGTTATTTTTTCTTCGACAAGTCGAAAGACAAAGACTGCCCACCTCTCTGCGAAGGCTTCAAACGAGCCGATAATTTAGATGTAATCTTCAAACTCTTAACTCCTTAGTTTTTCAGTTAATCAGTTTTTTAGTTTTTTTTATGGAAAAAATTCCCCTATAATATAT
>R23__coassemble_1190_pt1 | contig 13192 bp, 8 predicted proteins | sample R23__metabat2_high_PE_006 | metagenome-assembled genome bin R23
CTACCTATTAAAAATATATGAAAAAACTATTATTCCTGTTGCTGATTCTGGCTGTTATGCCAGTCAGTGCCAAGCAGAAACCTAATGCTCCCACTCAGCCTAAACGTGAGTTCCGAGGCGCATGGATTCAGTGTGTTAACGGACAGTACATTGGTAAATCGATGCAGGACATCCGTACCATGCTCAGCAGCCAACTCGACCAGTTACAGGAATGTGGCATCAACGCCATTCTCTTTCAGGTTAGAGCCGAGTGTGATGCCCTCTATCAGTCCAGTTATGAACCTTGGAGCCGTTACTTGACCGGAACGCAGGGTGTGGCTCCTTCGGATGGCTGGGACCCTCTCGCATGGATGATTGAAGAATGTCACAAGCGTGAGATGGAGTGTCATGCCTGGATAAATCCTTATCGTGCCAAGACGAAGGGTACTACAGCGCTTGTCCCTGGACATGTCGCCTTGCGTCACAAAGAACGTGTCTTTCAGTACGACGGTCTGTATATCCTCAATCCCGCTCTACCCGAAAACCGCTTGTACACTTGTATGATTGTCGAGGACATCTTGCAACACTACGATGTCGATGGCATCCACATGGACGACTATTTCTATCCTTATCCTGTAGCGGGACAGCCGTTGCTCGACCAAATCTATTTTGATGCCGACCCTCGTGGTTTCAAGGACATTCGTGACTGGCGACGCGACAATGTCAACCTGCTCATTCAAGATCTGCACCGTCTCATCCACGACGTAAAACCTTGGGTGAAATTCGGCATCAGTCCTTTCGGTATCTATCGCAACGACCCCAACAGAAAGAATACCGTTACGGGTAGTGCTACAGGAGGTACGCAAAACTACGATGACCTCTATGCCGATATCCGTCTTTGGGCAGAACAAGGCTGGATTGACTATCTCATTCCTCAGATTTATTGGAACTTTGGCAACCGTGCCGCCGACTATGGTGTGCTGCTTCATTGGTGGAATGATTATTGCCATCAACGACCTCTTTATATTGGTCAGGATGTAGAGCGGACTGTCAAGGAAGCCGATCCCAACAGTCCCAATCAGCATCAGATGCTTATCAAGTACGACCTGCAACGTCGTCTTCCCCACATTCAAGGTTCGTGTCAGTGGTATGCTGCTGCTGTCTGCAACAATCCAGGCAACTATCGCACCGTGCTGAAGACCCGCTACCATCGTTATCCCGCACTCCAGCCGCTCATGCCTTTCATCGACAAGAAAGCGCCGAAGAAGCCTCGCAATGTGAATGCCATGACCTATGGAAACGCCATCCGTCTTTCGTGGGAAGCACCCAAAGCGAAGAAAGAGCTGGACCGTGCTGTGCAGTACGTCGTCTATGACTTCCAACCCAAGGAGAAAATCAACCTAGACAACCCTGCCAACATCCTTTGCATTACCCGTTCCACCCGTGTTGACCTTCCCTCTCAAATGAAGGGACATACTATCGTTGTTACAGCCCTCGACCGTCTGCACAACGAATCAAAGGTGGCAAAATTGAAAATCAAATAAGGTTTTTAACTTTTAACTCTTAACTTTCATAATAACCTTTCATCTGGCCATGACAACATTACGATTATTACTACCAGCCCTCATCTCGTTCCTGTTATCTACTTCCGTTATGGCACAGGACAATATCCCCGACTCATTGATGCAGAAGTGGGGACCGGTTATTCGTGCCATTGAGCAGGTGGAAAGCAAAGGACAGGACCGTCTTGTCTCGCGCAATGGGCTCTACGTCGGTTGCTTGCAGATAGCACCAATTCTGGTTCGACAGGTCAACATCATCCTTGGAAAAAAGAAATTCACGAACAATGACCGATTTTCCAAGGAAAAGAGTTACGAGATGTTCATCGTCTTTCAGGAGCATTTCAACCCTGGCGGTGACCATGAGTTTGCCATCCGCCTTTGGAACTCAGGCGACCTGAAGTGTATGGAGCGAAAGGGACGCACCGAAACTTACTACCAACGTGTGATGAGTAAATACAAACAGTTGGCAGAAGAAAAGGAAAAGGAGAAAGAATAGGAAAATGACCTGAGACAGAAAGAGGGTTGGTACGAGATAATACCAACCCTCTTTTGTTCATGCATTCGTTGTTTTACTTGCTGACGAATTTGGCTTTCTGTGCATCCTTCTTGGCTTCAGCAGCAAAGGTCTGCGGACTCACAGAGACGGGTTCTTTCATGAACTCTGGTACGTTGAATGAACGTAGGTAAAAGTCGTAGAAAGACGGGTCGTACTGTGGCAGTTCGAAGGCTTTGTGCGCACGGCCTTGACGGTCGAAGTAGGCGATGTAAAGACGTGAGTAGTTGCCATCGTCACGGCGTGAGATAAAAATCATCCAACGTCCGTTGCTCGACCATGAATGGTAACTCTCAGCCTTGTTACTGTTGACATTCTCCAATTTACGTTCCTGCATGGTCTGCAAGTCGATGATGTGGAGGTCAGCATCGGGATGCCACACATGGAAACAACCGAATTCTCCTTCGCCAAAGAGCAGATAGCGGCCGTCGGGACTGATGCGCGGGAAGGTGGCGCTGCGGTTTTTGGCAGCGGCATCATAAACCATCTCGTGAGGTCCGAAGGTGCGTGTCTCAGGGTCAAACGACTTACGATAGATGCTGTACTTCACCTCGGTGTATCGTTGAATCACGATGGATTCTTTGTTTGTTGCAGTATCGGGGAACTCAAAGTGGGCAGAGCAGTAGTAAAGTGTCTTTCCGTCGGGTGTCCAGGCAGGGAAACACTCAAACTCCAACGTATCGTTTTCAATGTTCATCACCTCGTTCTTTTCGACATCGTAGAGAATGAGATCGCTACGAGAGTCTTCCACCTCAATCTTGGCCTCGCTCTTGGTATGGAATGACTGACCAGTTGAGTTGGTGGAGTAGGCGATGAGAGGCAGGGTGGGGTGCCACATGGGATATACACCTGCGCTGATGGTCGAGTCGGTCTTCAAATCCACCTTGTGGGGAATGCCGTTGTGTACAATCATCGTTCCACCATGACCTTGACGCATGTGGAACTGCATGTTCTGTGTACCATAGTTTTGGTAGGAATGGCAGTTGATGCATTGTCCGTCTGTTTCGGACGAGATGATCATGTTGTTGTAGATTTCCTTCTCGTCGAAGTTGGTGATGTTGCGTTGGTTGATTGTCAGCATCTCATAAGCGACATAGGAAGGTGATATGCTTCGGTATGAGATGTAGGGGTCAATCTCTTCTTCAGCCACTTCGATGTGGAAGGGTTGGAAAGCCACCCATTTGCCGTCCTCTTTTTGTCCGAACAATTCGACTTTCAGTTGTTTGCCTTTCGACGCTTCGAGCATGGAGCGCCATTCGTCTTCTGGAAACTGAACCTTGAAACCGTCACCATAGGTCTGCACGTTTCCGGCTGCATCGGTCACACGGGCCACGCATTGGTCGCATCCTTCCATCAGTTTGAAGTTAAGCGGAGCAATGTTGGGTGGCACGACGACATCGGTATATTCAGGATAAATCGTGGGAACACGATCCTCCTTGCTATACTCCGTCGGTACATCGGGATGACTGGTGCATGAAACGATGAGTAAGTACAAAGTACAAAGTACAAAGTACAATGAGTTATGAAGGATTTTATTCATTGTATATCGTTGTTTTTTAGTACGAGTGGATGTCGCGGCAGAAGAAGTAGAACCACCAGAAGGTGTCACCAAAGGTGGATTTTGTGGCTTCTCCCACTTGCTGAGGAGACATGCCCTGTGCAAGCAATTGCTGCGTGGCCTGGTCGAATGAGGCATAGCGGTTGATGATGCGTTCTTGGTCAAAGGGCATACCGCTGATGTCTACTTCGTGTTCCAAGTGTCCGTACAGATAGGCAGCCTCCTGATAGTGGATGGGCATCTGCTCGTTGATGTGCATCTCGGCATAGCGGAAAAAACGCGGCCAGAACAGTTGGATGTCTTTCTGAATGAGTGAAAATACAAGGGTCTGCTCCTGTATCTTCGGCGTGTTCTTGTGGACATGGCTGAAGTAGTTGATGATGTACATTTCGCAGAGGCCTTCGTCACCATCGAGCGTATTGTTGAACAGCGTCATCGGATGGATGTTTTTGTACTCGGTCGATTGGTGGAACAGGTTTTTGTCGTCGAGATATGCCTGCCACTCTTCAGCCCATTTATGCTGGAAGGTCGTATTGTGCAGAATGTTCAGATACTTCTGAGCAGCACGATATTCTCCAGACATCATGGCGCATCGGGTCAGAATCTTCAGTTGGTTGACGTCGAAACCAAACTCCACGCCATTCTCAATGGCCCAACGACAGGCGAAGTTGCACTTACCATAGTTGTAGTAGAGTTGGGTGCCACAGGTCTGGACAAGATGCACACGGAGCGAGTCGAACACATAGGGAGGCTCACCTGTATTGGAATAGCGGAAGATGTTGTCTCCGCTGGTTCCCAGATGCATCAAGGCGATGTTCTTGGCATTGACCATCTGACGGGTAGCATCGACAGGAGCCTTACGCATTTCGCTAAGCACATCGTCAAAACGGCTTTCGTCGATGGCTCGGTACATACGCAATTCGGCTTTGTAGTTGTAGTTGTCGTATTGCAGATGATTCGTCAGCAAGGCAAGACCAATCATGACAACCAGATTACCCAGTACCCATATCGGTAGTGCACGTCGGTTCATAGTACTTGTCTTATCCTCCTTATTTCGGAAAAACAGCAACAGCAAAGGCCAGATGGCTACGATGATGAATGGCACAGAGAGCCATGGAGAAACGACTACATCATTTTGAATGATGGGGAAGTTGACAGTCCACGCATCTTCAAGTCGCATACGGGTGTAGAACTGGTATGTGACAATCGGAACGACCACAATGCACGCTACTGCAGTCAGTGACGGCCAGAACTCACGTTCCTTGTGATTGAAATCAAGTATGCCCATCCATGCTGCAGCAATCAATGCCCATGTCCCGATGAAGGGGTAGAGCAGGGCCGTGGCAATCACGATATAGATGCACTGCCAGAGCGTCACTTTCTGATCGGCTTTTCGTATCAGTTGGAACCGCCATGTGAACAGCAGGGCAATGAGGATGCTGATGGGTTGCGTAAACCAGTAGCCTGGCATCTTCAAGTAGTAGAGCCAGTACCCCAAGTCTATTTCACTCAACAACAGGGCAAACAATGGGATGATGGCAACGACACTCCACAGCGCACTGACACGTGACACACGCATCAACAGGGCATAGATGATGCCCCAGAATACGATAAGGAGCAATACGCCCCACCAGGGTTCATAGAAGAACTGGGTAAAGTAGCAACCGAGCCATTGTGACAGGCCGCCTACTTCCATCATCTTGTTGTCCCAGAATGAGGCGTCGCCCACCCAGAGTGAGTGCTCTTGGACGGCATACAGGTATTCGGATTGGTTGCTGGTTAACAACCAAAAAGCAAAGACCGCAAAGAGCAGAAACAGTATGCAGGGAATGCCCCAGCGTTTCCATCCTCCGAACGAAATGGGTGTAGATGTTGTGTTTTTTGTTTGTGTAGGACGAGGCGGAGTCGTCGTTTTGGTTTGAGCCGTCCGCTTGTCTTTATTCTTTTTTTGTGATGACATTGTTAAGAGTTGTCTAACGTAAGGTCAATTCTTTGTGAATGCAAAATACTACCACGTCCATGCAGACTCGCTGTATGACTTCTCGACGGCATTCTCCAGCGCATCATTCAGATTGCAGAAGAAGTTGATGCCCGTCTTGTTCTCCAAATCATCGATGCTCATCGCATGGTTCTTCATCAGGTCGGTTGGAGCTTTTTCATTCCGATTGTCAGAATTGTAGTTATTTCCAGTTTTGGGGTTGATATAATTTTTGTGCTCCATCCAGAAACCGATGGCCTGGAACGAACCTGCAGCGGTCTCTGCCAGAATGGCCATGAAGTTGTACTTGGGTATTTTGACCTTACAGCTGCGACCGAGAGCGTTGTTGGTGTTGAACGTGCCACGCAACTGGTCGTCACGGATGGTTCCACCCTTGCAGACATAGACACGCTTAAAATTCGTGCTCCGTCCCCAGCTCTGTACTAAGGCTTCCAACGTCCCCCAGTAACCGCCGTTGTAGTCGTAGAGTTGCGGGGTCATGTTAGACATGTAGAACGTCTGATTGTTGGCCTCAGTGGAGTTCAGACGGTCTGCACTGGCACAAATGTGTCCACGGGTATATCCGCTGCCTGAGTACGAAGACGTACTGAGACGCACATTGGCTGGCAGGTCTGGGTCTTCCGCCCATGCGTTGGTGCGGCTGATACGTTGTGCGTTGTTGGTGTTGTCAAACACGAAGGCAACCCAGCGGCTGTGATAGGCCGAAGCATCCCACTCGAGGCAGTAGTTCAGACCTTTATCCGAACCCGAGTTGTTGAGTTTCGCGTAGTGGCTGACGAAGTAGATGTCTTCGCCCTGACGGAGAGCAGGCACCTCATAACCCTTTGCAGCAGGGTCGGACGACCAAGAGTTGTCAGTCGATTCACCCGATACGTCACCTTCAGGAACAGGACCGTCATAGGTGAAGTCTTCACCGCCTCCACACGAAACAACCATGCCCGACACAAATGTGCCGAGCATGATTGTCAGTATGATTTTTGATATCTTCATTTTGTTATCTCAATCGTTTGGTAAAGCGTTTCTTTGCATTGGGACGTGAACCAATAGTCACCGTGGTCATTGCTCCCGTCTGCTCATAAACTTCGACTTCTACATAGCTTGGCGATTTGAGGCCTGCTACAGAGAAGTACTTCTCCACTGAACCATAAATGAGGATTTTGCAACCAATCACTTCGGGGTGGTCTTTGAGGTTAAGTCCCGTGCGGAAATCACCTGACGGCAAAGCCATCGGAATACATTCATCTAACGACTCAGTATTAGGCGTATTGGCAATGAGGAGGTTAGTAGGAGCGCTTGAAGCTGCGCTGGCTTGTTCGAGTGCGTTGCTAAAGAATAGGGCGCCTTCCTCATACTTTGTACCTTTGACATAGCCAGCGATATAACCTACAACATAGGACTTCTGAGGAGTTCCATCTATGTAGTTGGCTTGTGCATCAGCTACGGTCCACGGGTTGTCATACGTGCCGACTTCTACAGGAGGCGTCGGGGGTTCTTGTTCACCTGTATTACCGTTGAGCGAGTAGAGGTAGGCCTCACCCTTGGCAGTTTCAGGTGTAGTACCCTGATAGTTGGTCAGTTTACCACAGATGATGACATCGTCACCCTTCTTGAGCAAATCTCCGTTGCCGTCATATTTCTTGTTGCCAAGATACAGTCCCTGGTATACTTGGAACTGGCTGGTAGTGCTGCCATCGTCACTGATATAGAATGTAGCATTTCCATACAACTGACCAGAACTATTCTTCTTGTCGTAGTTCTCCTTGATGGTTGATACTTTACCAGCGATATATACAACATCTGACTTGCCGTCTTTGGGAAGAGCGCTTGCTACCTTGTTAGCCATGGCTGCGTTATATGGGTCTTGGAGTGTACCAGAACCCTTAGGTTCAGCCTCTGGTTGGTCATCAACAGTTTTACCATTGTGCATGTAGAGGTAGTTGCCTTGGTCAAACTCACGGGTCTTGCCATTGTAAAGTTTTACTTTACCATAGACGATAACCTCATCACCTACCTTGATATCACCCTCTGCGAAATCAACGCCACCAAGTCCTTTGCCACGGTACACTTCGAGTTGTGCACCAGTCTTGCCGTCATCGGAGATGTAGTAGGTGGCATTGCCGTATGTGCGTCCATTGGCATCTGGTTTGTTGACTTCGTCAATCTGAGAGATGATGCCCTTCGTGTAGATGTTGTCGGAAGTAGCAGAGCCAAGTTGGTCAATCAGTTGAACGGTTGCAGCCACGTTGTATGGGTCTGCCTTCGTTCCAGAACCAGCGGGTTCGCCGAACTCACCACCTCCTCCGCCGCCGGCTGTCTGACCGTTAAGCGAGTAGATCTTGTTGCCTTGGTCAACCTCAGGAGTATTGCCCTTGTAGTTGGTGAGCATACCTACGACGATGACTTCATCGCCAACTTTGAGGTAGTCGGCCTTCGTGATTTTCTCTCCACCGAGACCATAGCCACGGAAAACTTCGAGAGGTTCACCCACAGCAGCACCACTCTCATCAACGTCGCTAATGAAGTAGGTAGCATTGCCAAACGAGTTGCCTGGCATATCCTGCCCATTCGGGGCACCCAGTTTTGTGATGACACCACCAATGTAAACTTCGTGTGACGGAATCTTGTTCTCCTTGATGAGTTTGAGAGCAGAAGCCACGTCATACGGGTCTTCGGCTGTACCAGAACCATTCAGGCCTTCGATGGGTTCATCACCACTGCCAGTTCCTTCGTAGATACCGAACTTCTGGAGTTCCCATGTCGCAGCAGCCCTTGATGTGCTGGTGTACTTGAAGCCAACTTGAATGGTCTTACCAGCATATTGACTCAGCAAGATGTCACCCGAAGAAATGAAGGTGAAGCTTGTACCAGCAGGCCAGTTCACTTCGAGCGGAATCCACGTAGGACCATTAGTTGGTTCGTCAGAAACCACTTGGAGGTAAACGCCCAGACCTTCATTGTTCCTGTAGTTGAGGGCGTGCATGAATGTGAGGTAAGAGTCGCCTTCAGGCAGTTCGATGGCAGGCGAGAGGAGCCAGCTTTCGCATTCGTAGTAAACGCGGTTGTTGTCTGTGCTCTTTTCTTTGTCGTAACCTGTACCAACCCAACCGTAGTTGTTGTTGTTCCATACCTTGAAGGAAGAACCGTCAGGAGTGGTAATCGGTTCAGCCGTGAAGCCGCCTTCGCTGTTGATGAGTTCTTCGTAGAAGATGGCATCTACAGGTTCTGGTTTGTCTGGGTCGTCATATTCACCTTGCTTAATGAGCAGGTTCTTTACTTCCCAAGTCGAAGCCTCGTTGGCGGGTGCTTCGTAGTAGAAGGCGATGTGTACTCTCTTTTGTCCGAGCACTTCGGGAGGAAGTTGTGCACCTACAGAGTTGAAGTTCTTGTAGTCGGCAGTTTCAGGCAGGTCGATGTTGAGGTCGTACCAGGTTGCTGTAGCAGGTGTACCATGCACGCCTGAACTGATTTGGTCAGCGTAGTTGGCAGAGACAAGGACTCTTTCCTTAGTTGTGCTACGCTTGAAGCGGAGGACATACTCGAACGTGGCATAAGCCTGATCTACATCCGAAAGGTCAAATGCAGGTGAGATGAGCCACGACTTCGTAGCCTTGTTCACTTGGTTTTGGTAACCGGAGATGTAGGCTGTGTTGTACTGGTTTGCCCATTCATAGCCATCGTCCGTCTCGTTGTAAACGGTGAATTTGCCGAGGCTGTTGGCGAAGGTCTCGTCCAGAATCACACTACTGTCGATAATCTTCTGCAGAAGATAGTAGGGTGCAGGAACGTCCTCGCAGGCCGTCAGGAAGCCGATAGCAACGACGGCCGGTAGTAATTTTTTAAATAAACGTTTCATATTGGTATTGATTTTATTGTTATCTTATTTGTGATCAATTGTACCATCCGAATACTGTACATCTCCGTCGTCAGCACCAGCTGCGCTGCGGTCTTTGTTGCTTCGGAGCGAGAACTGCCAGTCACTGTAGCGGCTCAGCACTGCGATGACATCGACATTCTTCTGCGGAATCGTGTCGGATGAGAAGGAGGAGAGAACGCTCTGACGCAGGCAATACGGTTTGTTGTTAATCCAGATAGAGTCGTTCACACCGTTACCGGCATCCTTGTCGTCATAGACGGCATAGACTCTACGACGGCCTTGAACACCTTCAACTGTCACCCAGTTGCCAGTAATTTGGGCATTGCGAACACGTACGAGAGTAGGTGTCCACTTATACATGAAGGTCGGGTCGGTCTGATTTCTTGAAAGCCAAGAGGCATCGATATCGATAGGTACAGTTTCGGGAGCCTTGTCGTTGAATCCGATGACCTCGATGTTCTTGGGAGCCAAGAATTTTGCCATACCGCCCAGACGGGTGTTACCTGCCGAGGTGATGTAGGGCATTCCAATCTTCGGCACATAACTGTAAGTACCGAGATAGAGGTCCTTGAGGTTCACTTTGACGTGTGTTCCGACGGGATAGGTGGTCCAGAGACTGTTGTCGTTCACTCCGACTACGATGGTGTTGTCAACCGTGTTGCCTTCGTCGTCCTTTTCAATCTTGCGGACGTAGATGGACTGGTAGAGGTTGCCGGTGATGTCGTTGGCACATACATAGCCGTCGAAGATCATGTCGTCCTCGACCTTCAGGAAACCGTTCTGAGCCGAGAGCAACGTCTTGTAACTGTCTTTGATGTGGGCCAGAGTGGTAGTGCAGCCCGTAGCCTCCTGGTCTTGGGTATAGACGTCGTGGCTGGTGTCGGGCTCGCTGTAGTCAAACTTGTTGCATGATGTCTGTGTGAATGCCAAGCCTGCTACCACTGCGATGATATAGATGATATTCTTTTTCATAATGCTCTATGTTTAGAAGTTGGTGGTATCAGAATCTGTAGTTCACATTGAGGAAGGCATTGAAAGGATAAGCGTAGGCGTACTTAGGATTGCGCCCGAAGTCGTACTGCTTGGTCTTTCCTGTCTTGTCGGTGTTGTCGTTACGGTTTTCTTCACGTCCGCGGAGAATCATGTTCTGGTTGTTCGTGACATTGGTGAGGTTGAGGTTCAGGCTGAGGGTCTTTCCACCTTTCAGACGGATGAACTTACCAATGCTGAGGTCGAGCATGAATTGGCCTTTGAACTTCTCCTGTTCCTTCGGCACGTAGCGGTTGACGGTGCCGTCGAGGTTGAGCAGTGTGCGGCCTTCATACTTCATCTGGTCGTCTGTGATGGCATAGACGTAGCGTCCTGACTCGTTGAGTGTCGGCGATACGTCGGGGATGACGTCGCTCAGACGGAGGTAGGGCGAGAAGTAGATGTAAGAGCGGTCGTAGTAGTTCAGTCGTGCTTCGAGGAACCATCCGCTGATGTTGTACTTGGCACCGAGGCTCAGCGCGGTGAGCGGTGTGCAGCCGACGCGCATTCCCTTCGTGATGACTTGCAGGTCACCGCCGTGGATTTCGTCGAGCCATTGCACTTCGTCGGCGTTGTCATAGGTGATGAATGCCTTGGCGTTGTTCATATACTTGGCTTCGCCGATGGCGCCTACAAAGTCAACCGAGAACTGTGTGTTGAACTGATATTGCAGAGCCAGTTCGACACCGTAGTGCTCCTTCTCTACACCTGTCATGGTGAGGTAGGAGTATTTCTGCTTGATATCGTCGAAGAACTGTGTCTGCTCAACCTGGTTGGTAAACTGGGTGAAGTAGCCTTTCAGCATACCGTCGAAGCGTCCGTAACTGAACTTGTAGTCGAGGTCGAGGTGGAAGGCGAATTCGTTGGTCAGGTTGTTGACGAAGTCGTTCTTGATTTGCGGGTCGATGAAGGCGTGGTTGGCAATGGGCGGACGATATTCGAATCCACCGCCGAAGTTAATCTGGCTGTGTGCATCGAACGTGTAGCCCAATTGATACTTCGCACCGCCGCTGAGGAACTTGGCTGTCTCGCTGTGTCCCTTGGAGTGGAGTGGGGAACGTCCGTTGCGCATCTTACCTTCGCGCTGGATGGTGGTTCCCATGATGTTTCCGCTGAGGATGAGCGAGAACTTGTCCTGCACATAGGTGTGGGTGGTCCAGAGTTGCGCCTTGTTTACATATATATTATAGTTATAGCCGAACTTGTCGCCCTTGGTGATTCGGCGGTTCGGATTGTCCAGGTCGTTCTGGGCTTCGTCGCTGTACATACCGAAGTCTGACGAAGCGAAGCGGTCGATGTCGGTGTGGTAGTTCGAACCCAGCAGGTCGTTCATGGTCTTGTAGTGCATGCCCGTCGTGTGGTTCAGGTTCAGACCGAGGTCGAGTTTGTAGTTCTTGTTGATCACCTTGTTCAGGGTCGAACCGAAGTTCCAGGCTAGTTGGTCGTTGTGCGACTCTTCGAGGAAATAGACGGCCTCGCCACCTTCAGCCACCGAGTTGTGGTTGATCATGTACATGCGGTCCCAGTTGATCTGACGGTTTTCTTCCGAGGCACGCCAGTAGTCCACGTAGTTCTGCCATTCGTGCAGTTGCCATTCGTCAGGCACGACTTGATAGACTTTGAACACCGATGACGGCATGTAGTGGTAGTAGTCGGGGCGTGGGTCGGCCGCATTGTTCGTACGGTTGATGTAGGTCTGTCCGTACTGGGCATAACGGAAGATGTTTGTTGTCGTCAGTTTCGTGTTGTCGTCAATCTTCCAGTCCCAGGTCAGGAAGGCAGTAGGCTCGAAGGTCTTGCGGACACGTGAACTGCGCTTCTTGCCGTTCTGGTAGCCCCAATAGGGGTTGTAGTAGTGCGAGTTGGCCAGCCAGTAGGCTTCTTCCGTGGTCCAACTGGCGGTTGCCTGGTCTGTAGGCGAAGCCATCAGCGAAAGCGACAGGGAGTGATGGGCGTTGAAGACGCGCTCGGCTCCGAGGAACAGGGCAGCCGACTTCAAGTACGTTCCCTTGGCGTTGCCTTCTTCACCGTAGCGTCCGCCTGCCGACAGCACGAAGGCCCAACCCTTGCTGGTCAGACCGGTCGCATACGTGTACTGCAGACGACCGATGTAGTTACGGTTGGTGAGCGAGAGGGCCAGTCGTGAACCCGAGGCAAAGTGGCTGGCGCGTAGATCAACGTTGCTGGCGCCGCCGATGTCGGTGTAGTTCAGACCGTTCTGCTCATACACGGTGATGCCTTGCTGGTTGCGGGTTGCATGGCTCAGACCGCCGAACAAAGACGAGAAACGGAACGCGCCCGACTCGACGTCGTTGATGAGGGCACCGTTCACGAAAGTCGTCCGATAAGCCTGGTCGTAGTGACGAGGGCTGTAGTAGGAGTGGCCGAAACGGAAGTTGGTCTTGCTCAGGAACAAGTCATCGTTGAACGATGCCACAGAGGTCGCTGTCTGCGACGTGGGACCTTCGTCGTCGATGTCAAAGTCTGAGACCACAAACGCCTCGGCATCCTGCTCGTCTTCCACTGCGATACTGTCAACAGGCATCTGCGCCCATAAAAGGGCGGGTGCAGCCAACAGAGGCAGTAGCAATAGTCGTTTCTTTCTCATAATTTTATGAATTGGTTAGTATATAATATG
>R23__coassemble_1202_pt1 | contig 13097 bp, 7 predicted proteins | sample R23__metabat2_high_PE_006 | metagenome-assembled genome bin R23
CATTCCACCATTAAGCAAAGTATCATTTCCACTAATATGGAACTTCCCAAAGATTTCATTCAACAGATGCAAGAGATGTTAGGGGCAGATGAGTACCAAGAATTTCATCGTGCCCTGACACAAGTTGAATCCCCTACAAGCATTCGCGTCAATCCGAAGAAAAAGATATCTCCTCCTGTCGGGATCGAACCTGTACCCTGGTGTTCAGACGGTTACTACCTTTCAGAACGCCCCCAATTCACACTTGACCCACTCTTCCACGCCGGTTGTTATTATGTGCAGGAAGCATCTTCCATGTATCTGTTCGAAGTTCTGCATCAAATTAGTAAAATCCTTGAACTGCATGGCACAAAGGTTTTAGATTTATGTGCTGCTCCTGGCGGAAAATCAACGCTTCTTCTCTCTCGACTTCCCGAAGATGCACTCCTCATTTGTAATGAAGTAGTACGTAATCGAGCGCAAATCTTACGCGAGAATATCATTAAATGGGGTTATCCAAATGTCGTTGTCACTAATAATGAAGCAAGAGATTTTCAACCACTTGGAGCCTTGTTTGACATTATTCTTTGCGATGCCCCGTGCTCTGGTGAAGGTATGTTCAGGAAAGACCCACAAAGCATTAATGAGTGGAGTCTCGCCAATGTAACTATGTGTCAGGAAAGGCAACGCCACATTCTTACGGACATTTGGCCATGTCTACGCACAGATGGCATCCTCGTCTATAGCACTTGTACCTATAATAAAAAAGAGAATGAGGAAAATGTCGAATGGATTCGTAAACAACTCGGAGCCGAATTACTTGATAGTCGTCGTTTTATGCCACACAAGACGAAGGGTGAAGGACTTTTCATGGCCTTCTTGAAAAAGACAAGTCCTGCTGACAACCACAACCCTGTGTTCCGCCACTCGAAAAAGAAGCAAACTCAGACCAATCCAACACTATTGTCCAAATGGTTTCTTACTTCTGAGCCTTATACCCTTACATTTGAAACCAACAATACATATTACGCATTTCCTCAAGTCCACGCTCAAACTATTGAACAGTTGCGTAAATATCTCCATATCATACATTATGGCATTCAAGTTGCTAATATCAAAGGCAAAGACAAACTTCAACCATCGCATTCATTGGCGATAAGTAATCACCTCAATCCCAATGCATTTCCGACGAAAGAAGTTGATATCAAACAAGCTCTCTCATACTTACGTACAGAAGCACTTACGCTGCTACCTGACACACCGCGCGGCTATGTACTTCTTACTCACCAGCAGCACCCGCTCGGTTTCGTTAACAACCTCGGAAGTCGTGCCAATAACCTCTACCCTTCTGAATGGCGTATTCGCATGCAATAAGAAACTTTTTGTAACAACTTTGCTGACAATCTGAACAACAAATCAAGAAAATTACGTTCGTTGTGTAAAATTATTTTTCAAATAGTTTGACAAAACGAAAAATATTCTCACCTTTGCAAATGTATTGATTAGAAACTTGTGAAAAATTTAGTTTATGACTGACAGCAAGGAAAAAGACATCGTTTACAGCGAAAGTGTGAAAGCAGGCAAGCGAATCTACTACCTCGATGTAAAGCAGAGCAGAAATGGCGACCGCTACATTTCTATTACTGAGAGCAAGAAAGTGGTAGATGACAAACAGTTTCCCAACAGCACAGACACACCACATTTCTCGTTTGAAAAGCACAAGATATTTCTCTACAAAGAAGATTTTGAGAAATTTCTCGAAGCCCTCACCAGCGTAATTGGTTATGTGAAGACCAGCCAGACAGTTGTTCAGTCTTCTGAAGATACACCCAAACCACGCCACTTGTCCGATGCCGACCTCCATCTCGACATAGAATTCTAAATTCTTTCAAAACCATCATTCGTTTAGGCGCAGCAGTTCATCATTATTGCTGTGCCTTTTTATTACTAGCCCTATTCTGACATTGAGAATTTTATAAACAGACAAGTTGCCTGGAAGAACTTTTGAGCAATATCTAAGTCCTGGTTTTCTTCTTTTTTGAGGAAATATGGGATATATGAGATTTTTATGCCGCTTTTATTCGTTTGTAAGAATGTTTTTTTGTAACTTTGCACGGATAAAAATCTACCTACTTACTTTAATAATATTTTTATAATGGCTAACAGAGAAAAACTCTTTTCGGAATTCCAAGCACCGACAACACAGGAGTGGCTCGATAAAATCGAGGTAGACCTGAAGGGTGCGGACTTCCAGAAGCGCTTGGTTTGGAGAACCAATGAAGGCTTCAACGTACAGCCGTTCTACCGCCGCGAGGACTTAAAGGACTTGAAGGCCGTAGATGCTCTGCCGGGCGAATTCCCATTCGTCCGTGGTAACAAAACAGACAACAACCTCTGGCACGTTCGTCAGAATATTGTTGTTGATGACCCGAAAGCGGCAAATGCCAAGGCTCTTGATATCCTCAACAAGGGTGTCGATAGTATTGGATTCCGCATTCACCGCGACCTCGTAAGCCGCGAGACTGTTGAAACGCTCCTTGAAGGCATCTACGCAGACTGTGTGGAACTGAACTTCAAAACCTGTCAGCGTCGCAGTATAGAATTGGCAGAAATCCTTGTTAAGTATTTCCAAGACAAGGGTGTAGATTTGGAAAAGGTGGAAGGCAGCATCGACTTTGACCCGCTGGAGAAGATTCTGACGGGTGGAAAAGACACCACTGAGGTTCTGGCCGAAGGCAAGAAACTTATTGAGGTGCTGGCTCCGCTGCCTAAGTTCCGCTGTATTGGCGTAAACAGCATTTCGTTGAACAACGCCGGTGCTTACATCTATCAGGAACTCGGTTATGCACTCGCATGGGGTAACGAATATCTGCAACAGCTGACCGAAGCTGGTGTAGAAGTTACGGAGGCTGCCAAACGCATCAAGTTCAACATGGGCGTGAGCGAAAACTACTTTATGGAAATTGCCAAGTTCCGTGCAGGACGTCTGCTTTGGGCTCAGATTGTAAAGCAGTATGAGCCAAAGTGTGACTGTGCATGTCAGATGCACGTATGCGCCATCACGAGCGAATACAACCAGACGTTGTTCGACAGTTACGTTAACCTACTGCGCTCTCAGACAGAGACGATGTCTGCAGCCATTGGCAATGTTGACAGTATCGTTGTTACTCCGTTCGACAAGCCCTACGAGACTCCTGATGAATTCAGCGAACGCCTGGCCCGCAACCAGCAGTTGCTGCTGAAGGAAGAGGCCCACTTCGACAAACTCGTTGACGTGAGCGGTGGTTCGTACTACATCGAGCATCTTACCGATGCCATCGCCCAGCAGGCATGGAAACTCTTCCTCGAAGTGGAGGAAGCAGGCGGTCTCCTTGCTCAGGCTCTTGCCGGCAAGGTGCAGAAAGACATCAACGGCTCGAACGACAAGCGCCATGCCGATGCTGCCAAGCGCAAAGAGTTCATGCTCGGAACAAACCAGTTCCCGAACTTCACAGAAAAGGCTGATGGCAAGAAACCCGTTGAGGCATGCTGCTGCCACGCTGATAACTGCGAGGCAACCATTCCTGTTCTCAACCGTAGCCGTATGGCAAGCGAATTTGAGGCTTTGCGTCTCGAGACCGAAAATGCCAAGCATCAGCCTGTAGCATTCATGCTCACTATCGGCAATCTGGCTATGCGTCAGGCTCGTGCACAGTTCTCTTGCAACTTCCTTGCTTGTGCTGGTTACAAGGTAATCGACAACCTTGGTTTCAAGACTGTGGAAGAAGGTGTGGACAAGGCACTCGAAGCAGGTGCTGACATCGTAGTCATCTGCTCTTCGGACGATGAATACGCTGAATATGCTATCCCTGCATTCAAGTATCTCGACGGACGGGCCATGTTCGTAGTAGCTGGCGCTCCTGCTTGTAGTGAAGACCTCAAGGCCGCAGGCATTGAGAACTTCATCCATGTGAAAGTTAACCAATTGGAAACCCTGCGTCAGTACAACGCTAAACTGTTGAAATAAGCCATGAGAAAGAATTTTAGCAACATAGACATTTATGCTGGCATTCAACAGAAGAATGGTCAGCAGTGGCAGAAAGAGAATGGTATTACTGCCAACTGGCGCACTCCCGAGCAAATCGACATTCAGCCAGTTTATACGAAAGAAGACCTTGAAGGCATGGAACACCTAGACTTCACTGCAGGTATTCCTCCCTATCTCCGCGGTCCCTACTCCATGATGTATCCGTTCCGCCCGTGGACCATCCGCCAGTACGCTGGTTTCTCGACGGCAGAAGAGAGTAACGCCTTCTATCGCCGCAACCTTGCTAGTGGTCAGAAAGGTTTGTCTGTCGCCTTCGACTTGCCGACTCACCGTGGCTACGACCCTGACAACCCACGTGTTGTAGGTGACGTTGGTAAGGCCGGTGTGAGCATCAGTTCGCTGGAAAACATGAAGGTTCTCTTCGCTGGCATTCCTTTGAACAAGATGTCCGTGTCGATGACGATGAACGGAGCCGTGCTTCCTATTCTCGCCTTCTACATCAACGCTGGTCTGGAACAAGGTGCTAAACTCGAGGAGATGGCTGGTACGATTCAGAACGACATCCTTAAGGAGTTCATGGTGCGCAACACCTACATCTATCCGCCTGCATTCTCGATGAAGATCATCGCCGACATCTTCGAATACACCTCAAAGTTCATGCCTAAGTTCAACAGCATCTCTATCTCTGGTTACCACATGCAGGAAGCAGGTGCAACAGCTGATATCGAACTTGCCTACACCCTCGCCGACGGTATGGACTACCTCCGTACAGGTGTCAATGCAGGTATAGACATCGATGCTTTTGCTCCTCGCCTCTCCTTCTTCTGGGCCATCGGTATGAACCACTTTATGGAGATTGCCAAAATGCGTGCAGGTCGTCTGCTCTGGGCTAAGATTACGAAGATGTTTGGTGCCAAGAACCCGAAGTCAATGGCTCTGCGTACTCACTCGCAGACATCGGGTTGGTCCCTGACAGAGCAAGACCCCTTCAATAACGTAGGTCGTACCTGTATCGAGGCTATGGCTGCCGTGCTCGGACATACACAGTCGCTGCATACCAATGCCCTTGACGAAGCCATCGCCCTGCCGACAGACTTCAGTGCTCGTATTGCCCGTAACACTCAGATTTACATCCAGAACGAGACGAAGGTCTGCAAGCAGATTGACCCGTGGGCAGGTTCTTACTATGTGGAGACATTGACCAACGAACTCGTACACAAGGCATGGGAACACATCCAGGAGATTGAGAAACTCGGCGGTATGGCAAAGGCTATCGAAACAGGTCTGCCGAAGATGCGTATTGAGGAGGCTGCTGCCCGCACTCAGGCTCGCATCGACTCAGGCAATCAGACCATCGTCGGTATCAACAAGTACCGTCTGGAGCATGAAGACCCCATCGACATCCTCGAAATCGACAACACAGCCGTTCGTCTGCAGCAAGAAGAATCGCTCAAGGAACTTCGCGCTCATCGCGATGAGGAGGCCTGCAAGAAAGCACTGGCTGCCATTACAGAATGTGTTCGTGAGTTCAACGAAGGCAAGAAGAGCGAGAACAACCTGCTCGACCTTGCTGTGAAGGCAGCAGGTTTGCGTTGTACGCTCGGCGAGATTTCAGATGCCTGCGAAGCCATCGTGGGCCGTTATAAAGCAATCATCAGAACTATTTCAGGCGTGTATTCAGCAGAAAGCAAGAAGGACAAGGCATTCGAGGAAGCCTGTGCCCTCACCGAAAAGTTTGCACAAAAGAATGGTCGTCGTCCCCGCATCATGGTTGCCAAGATGGGACAGGACGGTCACGACCGCGGTGCCAAAGTAGTAGCAACAGGTTATGCCGACTGCGGCTTCGATGTGGATATGGGCCCCTTGTTCCAGACTCCAGCCGAGGCTGCACGTGAGGCCGTCGAGAACGACGTTGACATCGTTGGTGCATCGTCGCTGGCTGCAGGTCACAAGACACTGATTCCTCAACTCATCGAAGAGTTGAAAAAACTCGGTCGTGAGGACATCCTCGTTACCGCAGGTGGTGTGATTCCGGCACAGGACTACGACTTCCTGTACAAGGCAGGCGTAGCAGCCATCTTCGGTCCTGGTACTCCTGTGGCATCTTCTGCTATCCAGATGATGAACATTCTGATGGAAGACTAATTCACAATCCTTCTTTTTTTTGCCCCCAGCGGCACATGCCGTTGGGGGTATTTGTTTTCAATGATACATCCGCTCCAAACCACCTATACAGGTGAACTTCCTCTGCAGTTCACCAACCCCTTCTGTTACGAGCCACATCCACTTTGTGTCGATGCAGCCGAGCAGGTGCGTTCCTATCTGCGCGAGCATCCAGAATGGAATGAGGAAATTAGCCGAGGTAAGATGTTAGGGGTGCTGATTGTCAAAACCAAAAAGGAAGGATTATATTTTCTGGCCGCATATTCCGGTCAGTTAGCCGGACGATATGACATTCCCTTCTTTGTTCCTCCCATATACGACCTGCTCCAACCCGATGGGTATTTTCAGAAAGAGCAAGCTGAAATTTCGAAGATAAATGCGACCATCCGCCAACTCGAAGGCGAAAACAATATGGACAGCCATCCCGAGGACTTCACTCGTTTGCAACGTGTCGAGATATCTGCACTTAAGCATTTGCGACGTCAGCGAAGTGAAGCACTTCAAGACTGGCTTTTTGACCAATATATTATAAGGAACGCGCGCGAGGAAGAGAAAACAATCACCCAAATATTCAAGGACTATTACCGCGAAAAGATGCTCCATCCAGAGCATTACGAATCCAACCTCCAAAAGCATCACATTCCCTCTGGTACTGGTGAATGCTGCGCGCCCAAACTCCTTCAATATGCCTATCTTAACCATCTTCAGCCTGTATGTATGGCTGAGTTTTGGCTGGGTCGTTCGCCAAAGGATGAAGTGCGTCATCATGGTCAGTTCTACCCTGCCTGCTCAAAGAAGTGTAAGCCTCTTCTCCACTTTATGCTCCAGGGACTCGATGTGGAGGAAAGTTTTCTGGATCGCCACAACCGTGAACTACTCCAACAAGTCAAAGTAATTTACGAAGACGACTCTCTCATCATCATCGACAAGCCCAGCGGTCTCCTTTCTGTGCCGAGTCGTGACACACAGGCCAGCGTACTCGACTGGATTCAGGAACACAAAACCACTTCTGAGGCTGGCTTCGTACCGACGCCTGTTCATCGTATCGACCAAGACACCAGTGGCATCCTTGTCATTGCCAAGACCCGAGACAGTCTTCTTAACATGCAAGACCAATTCTACCGCCATACCGTCCGCAAAACCTACATTGCCTTGCTCGATGGTCGTCCTCTGCAAGACAGCGGCATTATCACCTTGCCCCTTCGCAAAGACCCAATTGACTCACCTCGGCAGATGGTTGATTACGAGCATGGAAAACCCAGTAGAACCCGCTACGAAGTCCTCAAAGTTGAAAAAAATATTCCTCACTACAGCGGTCAATGGTCATCTACAGTTACACGTGTCGCCTTTTATCCCGAAACAGGGCGCACGCATCAACTCCGTATGCATGCCGCCCATCAGGACGGGTTAAATTGTCCTATCATCGGAGACAAATTATATGGACGAAACCATTTGTTTGTCAATCCGTCCAACTATCAGTCGTTGTTATGGCCTCGTCTGATGCTACATGCCGCAGCCATCGACTTCATTCATCCAACCACTGGCAAACCTATGCACATCGACAGCATAGTACCCTTTTAAGCCTATCATTCGAGTATAAATGTTGAAGGAGCGAATGAGTGTTTTTACATGCATCCGTTATTTTTTCAATATTCATTTTTCATTTTTCAATTATTTGTTGTAACTTCGCACATCAATTAGAAAAGATTTTAAATCCTTCAAAATTAAAGTAAAAATGAAACGATTCATCTGTTTGTTGGCTGTAGTGGCCATGATGGCAACAACGGCTTGGGCACAGGCTCCTGTGCAGGATTATGTAGTATTGAACGGCACGAACGTGCGTCTGCGTCTCGAACCAAATCTGCAATGTGGATGGTTGAAGGACGAAAAGGGTGTTCCGACTTATCTGAAGAAAGGCTCAAAACTGGCATATACAGGCGAAATCGGCGACTTCTATGAGGTAACCTACAATGGCCAGACGCTCTACGTGGCTAAGCAGTTCAGTTATCTGCAGAGCCAGGGTAAACCAGCCAAGACGCAGGTCGCACAGCCTGCCGAGAAACAACCGGTACAGGCTCAACCTGTCCAGACAACACCTGCCAGCAACAAACCGACCGTCGAACTGACAGGCACAAATGTACGTCTGCGCCTGGGACCGAGCACCAGCCACGATTTTCTGAAGAACGACGACGGAACACCTTGTTACCTGCCGAAGGGAACCAAACTGACCAAGACGGGTGAGAGCGGTGACTTCTGGAAATGCACCTACAACGGCCGCGTGGTTTACGTTTCGAAGAAATTTGCCAAGTGATCAGGATTCGAGGTGCTCGGGTCAACAACCTGAAAAACATAGACGTTGATATACCACGAGATAAACTTGTGGTCATCACGGGTGTGAGCGGCAGCGGTAAGTCGTCGCTCGCTTTTGATACGCTCTATGCCGAAGGACAACGGCGTTATGTGGAAAGCCTTTCGACCTATGCCCGACAGTTTCTTGGGCGGATGAACAAGCCCGACTGCGACTTCATCGAGGGTATTCCACCAGCCATTGCCATTGAACAAAAGGTGATTGCCCGAAATCCACGTTCTACCGTCGGCACCTCGACCGAAATCTACGACTACCTGCGCATGCTGTTTGCGCGTGTAGGACACACCTTTTCACCCATTAGCGGACAGGAAGTCAAAAAGCATAGTATCGAGGACGTTGTCCAGAAGATGCTCAGTTACGACGAAGGTACACGACTGATGCTCCTGGCACCCATTCACCTGCACGATGACCGCACGCTTGAACAGCAAAAGGAGATCTACGAAAAAGAAGGTTTCACCCGTTTCGAGACGCTGCAAGGCGTGGAGTACCTCGTTGTTGACCGTATCGTCGCCAAGAACGAACCGAGCACCATCGACCGTCTCATGGATTCGACACGAACGGCGTTGTACGAAGGTGCGGGCGAATGTGTGTTAAAGGCTGTCGATGGAGATGCCACGTTCTTTTCGATGAAGTTCGAAGCAGACGGCATTACCTTCGAGGAACCCAGCGACCAACTGTTTTCGTTCAATTCGCCTGCTGGTGCCTGTCCTGAATGTGAGGGTTTCGGACGCGTCATCGGCATCGACGAAGACCTTGTCATTCCCGACAAATCGCTGAGTATCTATGACGGAGCCGTGGTCTGTTGGCGAGGTGAAACCATGGGCCAGTGGCGCAAGGAATTTATCCGCCGTGCCGAACGTAATGGCTTTCCTATCTTCACTCCGTATTATGACTTAACGCAAGAGCAGAAGGATTTGCTGTGGCATGGGCTTCCCGACGAATCGAAGCACGAAGCTGTCTGCATCGATGCCTTCTTCGACATGTTACAGCATAATCAGTACAAGATACAGTACCGCGTCATGCTTTCCCGATACCGTGGAAAGACGACTTGTCCGACTTGTCACGGCTCAAGACTGAAAAAAGAAGCCAGTTATGTGAAAGTCGGAGGCTACACACTCATGGAACTGGTGGAAATGCCCATCAGTACGCTTCAGGAAGTGTTCCGTACGCTTCGCCTCGACAAACAAGACGAAAAGATTGCCCAACGCCTGTTGACCGAAATCCGCAACCGACTGCAATTCCTGATGGACGTCGGTTTGAGTTATCTCACGCTGAATCGCCTGAGCAACACGCTTTCGGGCGGTGAGAGCCAACGTATCAATCTGGCAACCAGTTTGGGCAGCAGCCTCGTCGGTTCGCTCTATATCCTTGACGAACCCAGCATCGGTCTGCACAGCCGCGACACACAACGTCTGATCCACGTACTGAAGCAACTACGCGACCTTGGCAACACGGTCGTGGTTGTGGAACATGACGAAGAAATCATGAATGCAGCCGACTATATCATCGACATGGGGCCTGATGCAGGACGACTGGGTGGAGAAGTTGTGTGGCAAGGGAAGCCCAAACATCAAGGAAAAGTCCTCCCCCTTCGGGGGGAGTTAGAGGGGGCTTCTTCTCACACCCTTGATTACCTCACAGGAAAGGAAAAGATAACGGTGCCGACTACACGTCGTCCCTGGAACACCTATGTCGAAGTGTGTGGTGCTCGTGAGAACAACCTGAAGGGCATCGATGTGAAGTTTCCGCTTAATGTCATGACCGTCGTGACTGGTGTGTCAGGCAGCGGAAAAAGCACGTTGGTGCGTGACATCCTTTATCGTGCTCTGAAACGTCATCTAGATGAGGTGTGCGACCGCCCTGGTCAGTTCACCGAACTACGGGGTGATGTCGATATGGTGAAACGTGTAGAGTTTGTTGACCAGAACCCCATCGGCACATCCACCCGAAGCAACCCCGTCACCTATATCGGTGCCTACGATGAAATCCGTCGCCTGATGGCCGACCAGCAGTTGTCGAAGCAGATGAATTACACGCCTGCCTATTTTTCGTTCAATACCGACGGCGGGCGTTGTGAAGAATGTAAGGGCGAAGGCACCGTGACCATCGAGATGCAGTTTATGAACGACCTCGTGCTGGAGTGTGAGTCATGCCACGGTCGTCGATTCAAGCAAGACATCCTCGACGTGAAGTTCGAAGGACAAAGCATCTACGACATTCTGAACATGACCATCAATCAGGCTGTCGAGTTCTTTACCGAGCATAAGCAAAAACGAATTGTCACCCGTTTGAAGCCGCTGCAAGACGTCGGACTGGGTTATCTGAAACTGGGACAGTCTTCCTCTACCCTGTCAGGCGGTGAGAACCAGCGCGTCAAACTCGCCTATTACCTCAGTCAGGAGAAAAGCACACCCACGATGTTCATCTTCGACGAACCCACCACAGGCCTTCACTTCCACGACATTCGTCGTCTACTGGCTGCTTTCGATGCACTCATCAGCCGCGGACACACGGTTCTCATCATCGAACATAACATGGATGTCATCAAATGTGCCGACTACGTCATCGACCTCGGTCCCGAAGGAGGTGAGGCAGGCGGACGTCTGATGGTGTGTGGCACTCCAGAGCAAGTGGCACAGGAAGCCGCTTCCTACACAGGACAATATCTCAAGGAAAAACTACTCTAAACTCTAAACATTCATCACCATAATGAGACGCTACCTCTTACTCACCACCTTGTTCCTTGCGACAATCGCCGTATCGGCCCAGCAATTTGACGAATACTTTGACGGACGCACGTTGAGACTGGACTATATCTTTGCCGGCGACAGTATCAACCAGCACATATTCTTTCACAATGCCTACTCCACCCCACAATGGGCAGGCCGTCGCAATCGTCTTGCCGAAAAACTCCTGAATGGAAACGGACAAATCGCGGTACTGGAACAAGGTACAGGTCGCGTGCTCTATGTCAACACCTTCTCTACGCTCTTTCAGGAGTGGCAATCGACCGACGAGGCGAAACACGTCAGCCGTTCGTTCCAGAGCAGTTATCTCGTGCCGATGCCGAAAAAGCCTGTGGACATCCACATCACCCTCACCGACACTCACCGTCGTGTCACGGCCGAACTGACACACGCCATCGACCCTGCCGACATTCTCATCCGACCGTTGACCCCGACCGACATTTCCACAAAATATGTTCTCCGAAGTGGCGATTTGGCCGACTGCGTCGATATTGCCATTCTGGCCGACGGCTATACCGCCGAAGAAATGCCGAAGTTTATGAAGGACTGTGAGCGTGCCGTCGATGCGCTCTTCAGCCACGAGCCGTTCACCTCGATGAAAAACAAGTTCAACGTGGTTGCCGTTGCTTGTCCGTCACACGACAGCGGTCCCAGCATTCCACGAATGGGCATATGGAAGCAGAGCGCCTGTGGCACCCATTACGACACGTTCTATACCGACCGCTATCTGATGACCAGCGACATTCATCACATTTACGACCTGTTGTCCGACGTTCCTTTCGAACACATCATCGTCATGGTCAACTCCGCAACCTATGGTGGCGGTGGCATCTACAACCAGATCACCGTAACAACGAGCGATCACCCCACCTTCAAGCCTGTACTGGTACATGAATTCGGACACGCATATGGAGGTCTGGGCGACGAATATGACTATGGAGACGATATGGCCAGCCAATACAACAGCGAGACGGAACCATGGGAACCCAACCTCACCACCCTCGTTGATTTCGCCTCAAAATGGGCAGACATGGTGCCCGCAGGCACTCCGATTCCTACGCCGAAAGTCGATATTCCCTATTTCCGTACCGCTCGTACAGCCGAGGAATGGGCAATAATCAATGCGGTATCTCAGCGTGTCGGCGTGTTTGAGGGAGGCGGATATCAGACCCACGGCGTCTATCGTCCCGCCCAGGAATGTCGGATGAAAATCAACGAAGTCCAGTATTTCTGCCCTGTCTGCACACGCGCCATCCTTCGCATCACCGACTTCTATACAGCCCAATAACGTACAATCCTGCCATTTTTGCAATTGCTATCTTCACATAGCAAAACGCGCTATTTTTGAATAAGTAGCCTCCTTTTCCTTTATATTGACGTTAAAATATATTAATATTTACAAATATTTCTCAAAACCCGGCGTGACAAGGTGAAGTTCTTTGGCAGTTGAAACGGATGAGTCGAAATGCTCGCCAGCACGTGATTTTACAGCGTTCGGCGCTATTTAGCGATAAGAGAAATGGACACCTGAGCGAAAACAGCCATTTTTTATTACGATCCGAAACTATCAGTCATCGGGGCTGAGCGAATACGTGTAAAAATTGTCATTTGTTATTATATATCGTCTATTGAGTAGGACAATTGTTTTTATGTTCATTCCCTAAAGTTAATTGTTTATTTTTTTGCCTTTTTGCTTTTATATCATTTTCAAATTAAGAATTCTTTATGTTATAAGTAATTTTAAATTATATATTATAACTTATTATAATATAATAATAGGGTTATTTTTTTAGGGGTAAAAAGTAATAAAGTA
>R23__coassemble_1210_pt1 | contig 12986 bp, 16 predicted proteins | sample R23__metabat2_high_PE_006 | metagenome-assembled genome bin R23
ATTGGTAATTATACAACGCCAGACGGAAACACTATTACTGGTTGGCTCTTTACAAATCCAGATGGAGAAAGAGAAATTATTAATAATACTACAATTACTGACGATGAGATTGATAAGGGTCTGTTTTTACCATCTACTAATGGATCTTCTAGTTATTGGCTTTCCACGTCCACATCTGGACAAACAAATACTCAGATTGAAACAATTCATCTGTCATATACTAGTACTATTGTTTTTTATATTTATGGCGAATCCACGACTAAATATTATTTGATTCGTCCCATCCTTTGTGAATAAATACCATGAAAGAAAAAAGAAATTACAATGTCACTAATTGGCAAAATCGTGATGAGGTTCTAAAACTATGTTTATTACAATTTGGGGCATTGAATAAAAATGATTATGAAATATTGATATTTCACCTTCTATTAATCAATCAATTTAGCGATAAATCTGATTTTTATATTAGTCGCGAATTGAAAATCCCCGAATCAAAAGTCAAAAGACTTCGATATGAGGAAAGTCTTGTATTTGCAAAAGATAATAAGGACTTAGAAAACGGGTTCTATAATCTGTTTACAACCCGCAGTTTCAAGGTGAAAGATGGTGATCGAATTCAGTTCGCTATTCCAGATAGGATGTTGCGTAACTATCTCAACGATTTACTAATGGCTCAAGGAAGTTTTCCCGATTATTCTTTCAACTCAAATATAGTAACAATCACTGCCAATGATTTTCTGTTCTTGCTCTCTTCATTTCCCAAGACAAAGTATGAAATAGAAAACATGAAAGATAAATTTGATAAATCAGGCGCAGATTTACCCAAGTCATTATTGGAATGTTGTGGAGAATTATTAAAAGCATCTGTACAGGCTGTGACAAGTAAAGCAGTTACAGATAGTGGTTCTGATGTTATCAAGAAGTTGTTTGATATGACCATGAGAAAAATAAAGAAGGATTAATATCGTTTAATTTCTAGATTTATTACAAAGTGCGACAATCATAGAATTTGATTGTCGCACTTATTTTGTGATTAATATTACTTATAGTTTTAATTCTGAATTATTATGTCTAAATCTTACATTACAGTTTTATTGTAACGGAAAAGTTGTAACGATAAACCTGTAATGAAAAAGGAAAAAATTGAATTAAGTGGAAGTTTATGGCAAAGAGATATTGTCTGTATGCCAGGTGAAGGGCTTTCCTTTTTCGTCAACACAAATAAAATAGGCTTGGAGTTCGGGATGTTTTTCAAGAATCTGCTTGGCTTCTGCAAGTCCTACAACCATGAAGGCGGTGGCGTAGGCGTCGGCAGTGGCACAATCGGGGGCAAGGACGGTGGCGGAGAGGATGTCGCGCTGAACGGGATGGCCTGTGCGTGGGTCGATGGTATGTGCCACCTTCTGACCGTCTTGTTCATAAAAGTTTCGATAGTTACCCGATGTAGCAATGGCGGTGTTGCTCACCTCCATAACCTGCTGGATGTCGTTGTTGTTTGCCAAAGGGTCGTCAACGGGACGGATGATGCCGATGTGCCAGGGCTGACCTTGAGGATTGAGTCCATTGACACGAATCTCGCCGCCAATTTCCACCATATAGTCCTTGATACCTTGTGCCTCAAGGTAATCAGCGACAGCATCCACGCCGTAACCCTTGGCTATGGCCGAGCAGTCGAGCATCAAGCGTGGGTCGGCCTTCACGATAGTATCACCTTGTAACTGCACTTTGTCAAGGCCGACGAACTGGCGCAGGCTGTCAATCTGTTCGTCGTTAGGATTTCTCCCTTCTTTGAAGCCAAACCCCCAGGCATTGACCAGTGGAGCTACGCTGATGTCAAAAGCACCACCTGTTGCTTCATAGACTTGTTGGGCAAGCGTAAAGACATGACGGAAACGGGCATCTGTCTGCATTGAACGGTTCTCGTTGATAGCTGTGATGATGCTTTTCTTATTGAACGGAGAAAGGCTATGATCAACCTCGGCCAGCACGCTATCAATGGACATCTGGAGGTTTGTCGTACTTCGGTAGGTGAGATGGTAAAATGTACCAAAGACAGCGCCTTCATTCTTCAGGATTTCCACTGGTTTCCAAGCGGTTGCCAAATCCGAAGTCTTCTTGCCGTTGTATTCTCGCGCAATGAATATGGTTCCCACAACAAGAAGCAAGAGTAGGGGAATATGCCACCAACGGTGTGGATGTGGTGTGGTATCTTCTCGCAGATGTAATTTCATTACTGAATTGAGTCTATAGGTGATACGATGCTGTCAGGCATCACAACGGTGCTGTCTGTCGGCGCAACAATAGGACGTTCGATGATGGTAACTTGGGTGGCCTTTTTCTTTTTCTTACCCCAGTTGAGGTCGAAAATCAGATTATAAGTGACACCCCAACCAGTGGTCTGTGTGGTCGTTCCGTAACCAGGGATGTAGTAAGGTTTTGCATACTGGTTTTTGGTCGAGGAGATTTCGCGCTTATAACGTACCGACCAACCCATGTGAAAATTACGCCACACCTTCACTTGAACACCGGCAACGATTTCAAACCAATGGCTTGTCGTGGCAATATCTTTGTAACTAAAAGCCTCAGAGCCCCCCCAAATGGGGTCAACAAGTGGTGGGCCTGAGATGTCAAAGTAGTAGCGAGACACGCCGTAACGGACGCCGAGATAGAGGCGATTGTCCTGAAACTTATCTTTCAGCATGTTGTAATCGACGCCGACACGTAGGTAGGGCGCGCTGGTCTTGTAGCGGATGGACGTGTTGGCATCTTCGCTGTCGCAAATGGCATAACCGAGTTCAGCAACTGGGAAAAAAGTATTCTTCAGATTGAGACGAAGTGCACCTTCGAGGGTTCCATAGTCAGAAAACAAATACTGACCTAAACCGAACGCATCGGCCGATAGGGTAAAGCCTTGAAAGAAAGAAAGCTGAGGTTCCTCTTCGACGACAGCCACATATTTTTGCGGTTTGGGTGGCTCTTGCACATTACCCTGGGCATGTGACAATCCTTCAGCAAGCAAGATTGCACAAATTGTGAGGAAGAAATAGCGAAATGTTTTCATACTTATTCCTCCTCTTCGACAATACCGTTGAAATAAATGCGAATGTTTTCGCTCCCAGTATAATTGACGGTTGAATTGACAATTTCCACATGATCAATTCCTGCGTCGGTGGCACGCACAGAGGTCAAGGTGTGGAAACGATGGGTGCCACACTCAGGAAGGTCAACATTCGAATAACTGGAATGTTGTATGTAGATGGTGTCACGCCGTGAGATACTTGCGTAGCGAAGGATGAGCGTGTCATTACCAGAGTAATAACTCATCGGAATTTTCATCTTGGCCAAGCCCACAATGCGATTGCCAAGAATGGTGTCGCGACGAACTACATTCACCGTTTCTGAATAGCCTTTCTCCAACAAGGAGTCAATGCGGACGTCACTGATAACGGTACGTTCACCAAACTTCTGATAAGTGTATCGGGACTTGGTGCCTGGGAGCAAGGTGGTGACAGTAAGGGTGTCGTTATAGGCTATCGGAGTACCATTGGAGTCGTAAAAGCCGTAGTTACAGGTTACGGTACTCTCCAACGGGCAGTTGTTGGAAGAACATGAAATCAAAGTACAAACAACAAAGCACATGGCACAAAGCACCATGTACAAAGCATGTATGTTCGTTCTTTGATACTTATTCATATTTCCTTCTCAACCTGATATTTATTACGTTCAGAGGAGTTGCGACTGACCATCTCGCCCAAGAAGCCCGCAACAAAGAGTTGGGTACCGAGCAGCATCATCGTCAGAGCAATATAGAAATAAGGTGACTGGGTGACGAGAATATAGTGGTGGCCATGTGTCATGGCCCAGAGCTTGAGACCGCCGACAACAATGACGGCAATGAAACCAATTAGGAACATCAACGTGCCAATGAATCCGAAAACGTGCATTGGTTGCTTGCCAAAACTACTGAGAAACCAAAGCGACAACAAATCCAGATAACCATTGACGAAGCGGTTCAGCCCAAACTTTGTCTTTCCATACTTGCGGGCCTGGTGTTGCACGACTTTTTCACCTATTTTGTCAAAACCGGCATTCTTGGCAAGGTAAGGAATGTAACGGTGCATCTCGCCATACACTTCGATGTTCTTCACAACGTCCTTTTTGTAGGCTTTCAAACCGCAATTGAAGTCATGAAGATTCTTGATGCCGCTTACTTGACGGGCGGTGGCATTAAATAGTTTGGTGGGAAGCGTCTTAGACAGCGGGTCATAGCGTTTCTGCTTGTAACCGCTAACAAGGTCATATCCTTCCTCCGTAATCATACGATAAAGTTCGGGAATCTCGTCTGGGGAGTCTTGTAAGTCAGCATCCATGGTGATGACCACTTCGCCTTGTGCTTTGGCAAAGCCGTGATAAAGCGCCGGAGACTTGCCATGATTACGACGGAACTTGATGCCGTGTACTGCTGGATTGTGATGAGCAAGGTCTTCGATGATTTCCCAAGAACGGTCGCGTGAACCATCGCTCACAAAAATGATTTCATACGTAAAGTGATGTTCTTCCATCACACGCTTAATCCAATCATGCAATTCTGGAAGAGACTCCTCTTCGTTATACAAAGGTATGACAACTGAAATGTCCATTTATTGTTTAGTGTTTAATGATTAGCGTTTAACATCTGTCTGTTTTCTCGCAAAAAGCGCTGCAGGTAATGCCAACAGGAATGAGAGAACAATGTTTTGGTTGAAGAGTGATACGGCAATATCAAAAGGAGTGAGTGCCGAAAGGTCTTTCAGCATTTCCTTCATCATCTTTAACGTATCCATCATTCCCATTTCTTGATATGTTTGCTTGGCAAGCGGAGTTTCAATCATGTTGCGAAAAGCCTGTATCAGAGCGCCGTCGTCCATCCATTTGAAATAGGCATACTCGCCAGCAGCCGTTAACAAACTGGCATATACCAGCATCATCAAGCAAAACCAATAGGCACGTCCAAACCCCACATTCGTTTCATCAGGAAGTTGACGACGGAAACGGCGGGCAAAGTAGAATGGGACGACAGGCAAGACACAAAAGCAGAGCATTCCCAACGTCATCATCATTCCGCTCGTCGTGCGAACCCCTGCAATATAAAGAGCAAAAACCAATATCCACGACAGGCCCACGAAGGTGCCGTATTCTGAGGCGTATCCGCTCTGCAATCGATAATAGTTTATGTCTGCCATAAGTTGACTTTGCTGATTTTCAACTTGCAAAGGTACGACTAAGTGAGAGAAATACCAAATTTATTTAAGAATTTCCGAACGAAAGTACCTTCGGCGAAGTCAGAGGTACGACAAATAGTTAAAAGATAAAAGTTAATAGTTAAAAATCAGAATAACGAGAGTATACTGTCAAGTAGTTCGAACAACTCTTCCTCTGTCTTATAGGGACGAATGTTAAAATATGGATTGCCTGTCAACATGGCTGATAAACTACATTTCTCCTTGTTATAGAAAAGGTGGCAAGGTTTTTCAAATCGTTCGGCATAAGCTAGTTCGTAACCGACGCCGAGCGAAGGAGTGCTACATTCTCCTATCAGGAGATCACTCTCGCGGAGCCATCCCGTATCCTGCGCATAGATATCTTTATCAACTCTTGATTCAACGAGATTCAAATTACCCACGTGTTCTGTCAGTACCTGATGCCCCTTTGACTTGATATATTCAATGATGCGATGATAGAGTGGGGCATCCGCACGTCCACCTCGGATAGAACCAGCAAAATATATTTTCATGACTTTCTATCGCTTAACGCGTTCTTGGTTTTTGTTTACAAAATCCTTCCACGACTTAAAGGTGTGTTCTGACAGAGGTCGTCCCATCTGAAGGAAATGGCAATAGGCAGCGCCTAAAGCGTCCGTGGCATCCATTTGGACGTGTAAATCTTCGTCGGAGATATGGAGCATCCGTTGCAACATACCAGCTACTTGCTGTTTTGATGCAGCACCATTGCCGGTAATAGCAACTTTAATCTTCTTCGGTTCATATTCGGCAATGGGGATGTCACGTTGAATGGCCGCAGCTATGGCAACTCCTTGTGCACGTCCTAGTTTGAGCATGGACTGAACATTCTTACCAAAAAAAGGCGCTTCGATAGCCATCTCGTCAGGTTTGTATTCATCGATAATGCCTGTGACGCGGTCGTGGATATGACCTAAGCGTAAGTAGGGGTCTCGCATCTTCAACATGTTGATAACGCCCATGGCAATCATCTCGGCTTTGTTCCCCAAAACACGCAAAACGCCATAACCCATGACATTGGTGCCAGGGTCGATGCCCAAAATGATCTTTTCAACAACAGAAGTTTGCTTTCTCATCTCAATTCAGCCTTTTTACGTTCGAGGGTCCGTTGCAATTCTTTAGCAAGACGATGCACTTCGCGCTGTTGTGATGGTTCTTGAACGATAAGGTGCAGGGAGCCAAGCGTTTGGAAATAGCCAGGTCTGCCAGAGATAATGTTGTCAAGTTCAGCACGTGTCTTGGCGTTGTTGACCACTTGTGTCGTAGTATGTAATGCACCGATGACTCCAGCAGCAGGTAACGAATACTTAATCGTCTTTTCGTGCATTACGCCTTTGATGTAATCGAGCGTAGCATGGAGTGTTTCAAGTTCGGCATCGTTACATTGGCCTGATTTTTCTGCATTTAGCACAAGACTTTCGGCATGTTTCAAGTCCTGCTCATAAGTACCGAGCATCAACTGAAGCATGTAGGTCGATTTGATTTCTTCTGCTTGGTATGCCATCACTTCCAGTTCTCGTTCCGTCGTTGAATAACTAGAACTACCGACGAGCATAGAATCACCTGCGGCTTCCTCCAATGTCACATACGCAGTATCTTCATCCACCTCTTCTGGATAATACTTGTTGCCCATCGTGGTTTGTTGGTTTTCCTTGCAGGCAACGAGCAACATAAATGCAAATAATATTAACAAGTATCTTCTCATAATTGTGCTGATTGATTACAACATGCAAAGTTACGATTAAGTGAGTGGAATACAAAATGAAAGACAAAGTTTTTCATTTCAACTAACCAAATGTAGTTAACTAAGCGACAATAAAAAAACGTGAATATGTTTCAACATACTCACGCTCGAATGAATAAATGTAATCTAACCGTAAGTTTCAATGAGATGCTTAACAAAGTGATGGTCTCCAAAATTGATGGTGCCAGTGTCGTGCTGATTCATCTTGGCAATTTGTGCCATATCATCGTCACTCAGTGTGAAATCAAAAATGTCGATATTCTGCGCCATGCGCTCCTTATGGCTCGACTTGGGAATAGCCACGATGCCGCGCTGAGTAAGCCAGCGCAAGGCAACCTGAGCCGCACTCTTGCCATACTTGGCACCTATGGTTGCCAATTCATCACTCTTTACGATGCCGTCAACGCCCTGTCCGCCAAGTGGTCCCCATGCCATCATCTTCGTGTCGAATTCAGCATGGATAGACGTGATGCCCATCTGCTGAATGAGTGTGTTACATTGCAACTGGTTCACCATTGGCTTCAATTCCACATAGTGGGCAAAGTCGAAGAAACGGCCAGCCTGAAAGTTACTGACGCCTATGGCGCGCACCTTGCCGTCACGATAGGCTTTCTCCATAGCCCGCCATGTGCCGAACACATCACCGTAGGCCTGATGGATGAGCAATAGGTCGATATACTCCGTCTGCAACTTCCGCAGGCTCTCATCGATACTCTTTGTGGCCTTTTCCTCACCATTGTTCGATATCCAGACCTTCGTCACAAGGAATAATTCTTCGCGTTTGATGCCACTCTTGCGCCAGGCATTACCAACTCCTTCCTCATTCTGGTAGGCCTGTGCCGTATCAATTAGACGATAGCCCACACTCAAAGCATCGCTCACGCAACGTTCACACTCGTCAGGGCTTACGAGAAATACACCGTAGCCCAATGTCGGCATCTGAACACCGTTCGATAACTTAATAGTTTTCATTGCCAATATTCTTTTTCTATTTCACAGTCTCTTAATCAGTTTTGCAGGGATGCCACCCACGATGGTATTCGGTTCTACATCTTTGGTCACTACGGCTCCAGCCCCGACAATGGCATTCTCGCCGACGGTGACACCAGGCAGAATCGTTGAGCCAGCTCCTATCCAGCAGTTGCGTTTCAGCACAACAGGCTTGCAGGTCAGTATCTGGTGCTCTTCAGGGTCGTGGTTGTTTGAAATGAGCTGGGTGTTGGCTGCCACCAGCACATCGTCCTCGATGGTGATGCCTCCGGCACTCATAAAGAGCGAGTTGGTCTGGATAACTACATTCTTGCCGATTTTCACATTCTTCCCGCGTACAACCGACGTTGGCGCCATCAGACGGCTTCCCTCGCCAAACTCACCGAAGATTTCGTGAACAAATTCGTCGTACTCTTTGGTAAAGGGCATGGTGTTGTTCAACTTGAAGCATAGCTGTACTTCTTTTACTCCTTGCGCCTGCTCCTCTGGAGTCAGTTTGCGCATGTCTATCCTTATTTCTTCCATGTTTTTATCCAATTGTTACAGACACATTCTGAAAATCTTCTCAACATCGACAGGGGTCAGGTCGGTAAATCCGTGGAGGATGCCTTCTGCACCACATGCCTTACATGCCATTGCCGCAAAGTTCTTGTCGTCGATGCCCAGATCTGAGAGACGGCTCTTCAGCCCAAGGGTCTCGAAGAAGAAGGTCTCAAGGGCCTTGATAGCGGCTTTGGCTCCTTCCATGACGGGCAGCGAGCCGTCCAGTCCCATGACATTTACGCCGAAGCGCTGGATGATGGGGGCTGTCGCCTCGTCAAGTACATACGCCAGCCAACGGGGAGTAAGGATAGCCAAGCCGTGGCCGTGGGTGATGTCATAGAATGCCGACAACTCATGCTCCATCGAGTGGCAGACAGTGGCCTGAAAGAATCCCTCGTAGAGGAAGTTGTTCAGTGCCCATGACGATGCCCACATCAGGTTGGCACGTGCATCGTAGTCATCCGGCTTGCTTACGGCAACAGGGGCATATTTAACAACGGTCTTCAGCACCTCTTCCTGAATGCGCAGCAGCATGTCCATAGACTGTTTCTTGCTGAAATAAGCTACATCGAAGATGTGCGACATGATGTCCACGCTACCACAGGCCGTCTGGTAGGGACTCACCGAGAAGGTGTTCGTGGGGTCAAGGAACGACACATCAGGATTGTTGTCAGGAGCGAAATAACCCAGTTTCTCGTTGGTCTCCACATTGCTGATGACACAACCGCCATCCATCTCGGAGCCGGTTGCCGATAGGGTTAGCACGGTAATGATGGGCAATGTCTCACTGACCGCGGCTTTCTGCGAAATCAAGTCCCATACGTCGTCTCCTTCATACTTTGCTCCTGCCGCAATAGCTTTCGTGGCATCGATGGTAGATCCGCCACCTACAGCCAACAGCACGTCGATGCCCTCCTGTTTGCAGATAGCGGCACCCTTGTTTACCGTCGTGTGACGAGGGTTAGGCTCCACTCCAGCCAATTCAAACACATTGGCTCCTGCTTTCTGGAGTTCTGTCATCACCTTGCCATATAAGCCGATTCTCTTGATGCTGCCGCCGCCATAGACCAGCAACACGCGCTTACCGAAACGTGCCACTTCTTCATGCAGGTGGCACAACTGCTCCTTACCAAAATAAATCTTGGTCTTGTTCTCAAATACAAAGTCTCTCATATTGCTTCACTTTTTATTTTTCACTCATACTTTTTATCCACTTCTCCACCTTTCCTTTCTCCATGCGTACTTCATGACCGTAGATACTGAAACCCTTCATGACATTGGCACCAGGGAATGCATCCTTCACATCCTCTACACAGTTGGCCAATCCTGAGCCTTCATGAGTGGTGAAAGGAATAACGGTCTTACCCTTCAAGTCATTGGTGTGATTTTTGAAAAACGTAAACATTACCTGTGGATAAGTTCCCCACCATACGGGGCCGCCGATAAAGACGGTGTCATAATTCGACAAGTCAATGTCTCCTTCATATTCCGGCAGTTCACCTTTTTTAGCCTCTTCTTTTGCCAAATTGATAAGTGGGGTATATGCCATGCCGTCGTACTTGTGGGTCACAATCTCAAATTGCTCGGCTCCTGTCAATTCTGATATATAGTCGGCCACAATTTTTGTGTTACCAACTTCAATGTTTCCAACTGCGTAGTTGTCTCCTGAATGCGAGAAGAACACTACCAAAATCTTACCTTTTTTCATAACTGTTTCTTGTTTTGCTCCGCTATTACATGCCGTTGATACGAGCAAAGCGAATGCGGCTGTGATAATACTTTTGATATTCATAATGATGTTGCTGTTATCCTAATTTGTATTCTCCTGTTCTGATAGCGGCTATGACGCCTCCGTCGATGAGCAGGTCAGTTCCTGTAATGAACTTGGCATGTTCACTAAGTAAGAATGATGCGGCCTCGGCAATCTCATCGCTGGTTCCTGTGCGCTGGGCAGCAGAAGCGTCAATCATGCGTTGGTAGCCCTCGCCATTGGCATTGAATTCGTCGTAAGCGAGAGGAGTTACGATAACACCTGGTGAGATGGTGTTGATACGGGCATGACGTTTGCGCCAACTGGTTGCAGCGGCTCTTTGTGCTTGAAGGTGGTTCATGCGCTTGGCAATCATGTAGGCAAAACCGCTGTTCTGCATAGCCACTTCCTGAATAAACGGTACATTCTTTAACGCTTCTGTCGGGGTATTCAATAATTGCAGCTCGATATCGTTGGGGATAGGGTACATATAGGCTGCTTGACTTGAGATGATAAGGCCAGCACCTCCCACAGCCATGACTTCACCAAAAGCGTCTATGGCATAGCCCGTTCCCACCATGTCAAGGTCGACAATGTGTGCAGGGTTGGCCTGATTTGGCGAAGCACCTGCCGTGTCGATGAAGTACATCACGGGACCCTTTTCAGCGGCTTTCTTTGAGAATTCCACTACGCTCTCCTTCTGCAAAGCGTTTACCTGAATGGTCTCCACATCGTAGCCACAGCGGCGGAAGTCATCACTAACGCACTTTAAGGCTTTCTCGCTAATATCACCTAAGAGGATTTTTTTGCCGGCACCAATTCGGCGCACAATGGCTGTTCCCATACTACCAGCACCAAGAAGTGCCACAACTGCTTTCTGTTCGTTTCTGTCAAAAATCATAGTCTTTTCTACTTTTCTAATTATTAAATGGTTTTTATGAATTTAGCAGGGTTACCACCTACAATCGTATTGGGAGCAACATCTTTGGTGACTACGGCTCCTGCGGCAACAACTGCATTCTCGCCAATGATTACGCCAGGTAAGATTATAGCCCCCACACCAATCCAAGCGTTACGTTTGATGTGGACTGGTTTACAACGTAACACCATACGGTTCTGGAAATCATGGTTGTCTGTAACTATGCGCACGTTAGGGCCAATCATTACACTGTCGTCAATGGTAATCCCGCCAGCCGCCATACAAGTCAATGAGTGATTGACGAACACGCCCTTGCCAATCTTCATCTGACAGCCGAAGTCAATCTGCATCGGCGGCATGATGTAACTTGTAGCATCCAAGCCGTCATTGAACAACTCTTTCTCTAAAGGCCGAATCTTATCCATATCCGGCTCAGTAGTATTGATGTAAAAACAAATCTTATTGCAGCGTACCATCTCCTGGATAGCCCCTGCGTACTCTGGTGTTGTCATTTCGACGTCCTTACCAGAACTTAACATTTTGAAAATATCCATCATTGTTCACGTTATGATTTCTGGTGCAAAGATACGATGATTTTTAAGTGCGCTTGTTTTACAAATTTCTTTATGATTTTCACTTTTTGCACAAATCGTTTGTTTAGATATATAATAATGAGTATTTTTGCAGTCAAATGGCAACGACATGAAAGATGTTTTTCTATATTCAACCGACTTTTATGGGATGAATGCCCGTGAGCTGAACCACACCTGTATGCATTTATTATGCACATCAGGAGAGGGTAGTTTTGTGTTTAACGAACATTGTTATCACATCACAAAGAATGATCTGGTAGTGATCCCCATGCCAAACAAAGTGAAAAACCTCGCTGCCCATGCAGATATGAAGGTAGAATGGTTTGCTGCTGATTACAAGTTCTTGCAAAATTTGCTGCCATCAAATAATTACAGTATCGGTGGCAGTATCTCTCTAAACCAAGACCCTGTCATCATACTTACAGACGAACAGGCAAAACATCTACTGGAAGACTTTCATCGTTTACGTAACCGCATGAACGACCACAACCTTCAGTTCTATCGTGAATTGATGGGCAGTCTTTGTTTGACGATGATGTATGACATTTTTGAGGCCCACGCCCAGCGAGAAGCAACAGGCTCACATACAGATCGCACGGCTTATATCGTCAAACAACTGATGGCGCTGCTTGCCACCGGTATCAGTCGTACAGAACGTGAAGTGAATTATTATGCAAAACGCCTCAATGTGTCTCCCAAATATCTATCTGCCACCATTAAACGTGTGACGGGGCACAGTGTCACCTCCTATATCGATCGCTATACAATCCCCATTCTAAAAAACTATCTTAATGACGATCGTCTATCGCTCACTCAGATTGCAGAAGCCATGAATTTTACAACTCTTTCCTATTTCAGTCGTTACTGCACAAAGCACCTCGGCAAATCACCTAGTGAATACAGATTGAGCCTTCAGCCTAAACAATAATAATAATGAAAGATGTCACTTTCCCACGCAGAATCTACTTTCCGACGCAGAAGTTACTATCTGTAAATATAAGCGGCTGATAATCAGCATAAACACCTTTGTTTTAGGGTATCTAAAGTGACTCCGAGGGACGGTGGGGGGACGCAAAATAGGCAAAAAACTGCAAATATGACTGCCTTCAAAAGAAGAAAATGCAAACATCTGCAAAATCGATTTTCCAGTTCTTTGCACGTTTACACT
>R23__coassemble_1267_pt1 | contig 12460 bp, 4 predicted proteins | sample R23__metabat2_high_PE_006 | metagenome-assembled genome bin R23
TGATGACTTCGGCACGGATGAAGCCTTTCTCGAAGTCGGTGTGGATGACGCCGGCACACTGAGGGGCCTTCCAGCCGCGCTTGTACGTCCATGCCTTCACTTCCATCGGGCCGGCGGTGATGAACGTCTGCAGGTTCAGCAGATGGTAGATGGCCTTGATGAGGCGGTCGCAGCCGCTCTCGGTGAGGCCCATGTCCTCGAGAAACATTTGCTTCTCCTCGTACGACTCGAGTTCGGCGATGTCGGCCTCGGTCTGTGCCGAGATGATCATCAGTTCGGCTTCCTCGTCCTTGATGGCTTCGCGCACCTTGGCGACGTACTCGTTTCCGTTGGCAGCCGAGGCGTCGTCGACGTTGCAGACGTACAGGACGGGTTTGGTGGTGAGCAGGAACATCTGCTTGGCGCAGGCGACTTCCTCGTCGTTCTGGAGTTCGACGGTGCGGGCGCTGTGGCCTTGTTCGAGGGCTTCTTTGTAGCGGAGCAACAGGCCGAGTTCTACCTTTGCCATCTTGTCGCCACCCACATTGGCCTGTTTTTCAACGCGTTTGATGCGGTTTTCGACCGTCTCGAGGTCTTTGAGTTGCAGTTCCGTGTCGATGATTTCCTTATCCCGGACGGGATCGACGGAGCCGTCGACGTGGACGACGTTGTCGTTGTCGAAACAGCGCAGCACGTGGATGATGGCGTCGCACTCGCGGATGTTGCCGAGGAACTGGTTGCCCAGACCTTCGCCTTGACTGGCTCCCTTGACGAGTCCGGCTATGTCAACGATGTCACACACGGCGGGGACGATGCGTCCGGGGTGTACGAGTTCGGCGAGTTTGGTCAGACGTTCGTCGGGAACGGAGACCTGTCCCATCTGTGCGTCGATGGTGCAGAAGGGGAAGTTGGCTGCCTGTGCCTTTGCGCTGGACAGACAGTTGAACAGTGTGGATTTACCTACGTTTGGAAGGCCTACGATGCCTGCTTTCAATGCCATAGTATAGTTGAGTGTTGAATGTTTAGTGTTGAGTGTATTGTTTCGCCCAATCGGTCGAGATGCTGTTGTGGAGCGTCTGGCAGACTTCGGTGGCGAGGTCGATGCCGTGCTGTGTGATGGTCTGCCACTGCGTCGCCGTCAGGCTGGGCAGGTCGTCGCGTCGGATGCCGTGGCGGCAGAGTCCGTAGATGATGCCGGCGTTGAAGTTGTCGCCGGCGCCGATGGTACTGACGGTCTGGACCTTTTCGACAGGGATGGTGAGACGGACCGAGGGCGTGAGCACGCGAACATCGCCGCCTGCGTCGGTCGAGAGCATTAGGGGGCAATGGTAGGCGATTTCGTTGCGGTAGGTCTTCTCGACATCGGTCGAGCCGAACAGGTTCTCAAGGTCCTCGGTCGAGCCGCGTACGATGTCGGCGAAGTCTAGGTTCTCGAGCATGTCGGCATAGATTTTCACGACCTCGTGACGGTGGCTCGCGCGGAAGTTCAGGTCATAGTAGATGAGGGCGCCGTGTTCGCGGGCATATTCCAGAAACTCGCGCACACGGGGGCGCAGGGCTGAGTTGAGCACGAAGTAGGACCCCATCATGACGATGTCGTCGGGCTGTATTTCGGGCCATTCGACCTCGAAGCGAGCGGCGGGATAGTCCTTGTAGAACATGTATTCGGCATCGTTCTGCTCGTTCAGAAAGGCGAGCGAGATGGCGCTGCGTCCGTTCTGATAGACCGCCACATGGCGGTTGTCGATGCCGTTCTGAGTCATGAAGTCGAGAATCTGACGGCCCACGCGGTCGTTGCCGGTTTCGCTGAGCATGGTGACCGGCAGTCCGAGTCGTGCGAGCGACACCACTCCGTTGAACACACTGCCTCCGGGCACAGCCGCCGTCGGTTGTCCCTGCTGGAAGATGATGTCCATGATGGTTTCGCCTATACCTATTATTTTGCGCATGTTTGTCGGTTTTGGTTTCAAACTGCAAAGGTACGATTAAGTGAGAGGAATACAAAATGAAAGTTGGAAAAACTTACATTTTTTAAAACAACTGGGACAACAAAGGACAACTATTTTGCTTGTAGGGACGACCCGTGGGGCGTCCATGTCGGACAGGAAATACCAATCGGGACGCCCCACGGGTCGTCCCTACAAGGCGTGAAAACTCTCAAAATTTGCACCGCAGTGCAAATTTATTTCGACTGCGGTGTGGCTATAGGCGCACTGTGGACGAAAAAAATTTGGACTGCGGTGCGTTTTTTGGCAAAAAATAGACGTTGGCGCATCCTTGTAGGGACGTATGGAATCATTGTTGCCCTTTGCACAAAAAAAGATGGGGAGGAGTTCGTTAGAAAAGAAAAAATGTGGCCTTTTACATCGCTTTGACCGATTTATGATAGGAAATGAAACAATTTTGCAAGTAGTTTTTGTAAATTTTCAGTACCTTTGCAACCGAAATCGCATCTAACTAACTTCAAGACAACATGAAACGTATGAAAGCAATGAAAAGTGTAGCAGCCCTGGCGCTGGCCCTCTGTTCCATGACGGCCCAAGCGCAGGTGAGCCTGAACTTCGACATGGGTAGTCGCGGTCAGAAAGTGACAGAAGATCACTACGGAATCTTCTACGAAGAAATTAACCATGCCGGCGACGGCGGTTTGTATGCAGAACTGATTCACAACCGCTCGTTCGAGGACAACGCAAACAATCCCGATAAATGGTGGACGGTGGGCGATGCGTCGGTAAGTATTGCGACCGACAACATGCTCAACATGGTACAGGAACACGCCCTGCGCCTCAAGATCAATGCCAGCGGAGCTGGTGTGCGCAACGAAGGTTTCTGGGGCATCAACATCGTCAACGGACGCCAGTATCAACTTTCGTTCTGGATGCGCGCCGACGACACGTACGAAGGCACCATCGTCGCTGAATTGCAGAATGAGGGTGGAACCAGTCTCGGACGTACCAACATCCGCGTAAATGCTACAAAGGAATGGCAGAAATATACCGCTACCATCACGGCGACAGGCAGCGACACCAAGGGCTGGCTGGCTCTGAAAGGAAATACGGCCGGAACCGTCGTCATCGACGTGGTGAGCCTCTTCCCGCCGACATTTAAGAACCGTCCCAACGGATGCCGTCCCGACCTGGCACAGAAGTTGGCCGACCTGAAGCCGAAGTTCATGCGCTTCCCCGGCGGCTGCTTCATCGAAGGCGCCTTCTGGGGTGGTCAGACCAACCGCTTTGAGTGGAAGAAGACTGTGGGCCCCATCGAGGAACGTCCCGGCCACCTGAACCGTAACTGGGGTTACCGTGTGTCCGACGGATTGGGTTACCACGAGATGCTGCAACTGGCTGAAGACCTCGGCGCTGCGTCGATGTTCGTTGTCAACATCGGTATCGGCCACGACTGGAAGGTCAGCGAGACCGACATCGAGCCGTACGTCCAGGAAGCCCTCGACGCTATCGAGTACGCACGCGGAGGCACAGATACATTCTATGGACGCATGCGCGCGGAGAACGGACACCCCGAACCCTTTAACTTAAAGTACATGGAAATCGGTAACGAGCAGGAGTTCATGCTCAACCGCGAGGACTACCTGAAGCGCTACATGCAGTTCTACAACGTGATTAAGTCGCGCTGGCCCGAAATACATCTTATTGCAGACAACTACTGGTTTGACTCTGTCACTGAACCCGTCGAACTGCGTGACGAACACTTCTACGACACGCCCGAGTTCTTCATCGACAACTATCACCGCTACGACAACCTGGCCAACTCGACCACTCACAGTTACGTCGGCGAATATGCCGTGACGAAGGACTGCGGCTGGTGGGGCAACCAGAATGCTGCCATCGGCGAGGCCGTCTTCATGCAGGGCTGTGAGAACAACAGCAGCACCGTCACCATGATGAGTTATGCGCCTATCTTCACACACGAAGAGAACTACGCCTGGCATCCCGATATGATTCGTTTCAACGCCTCGATGAGTTACGGCACACCGTCGTACTACGTGCAGCGCATGTTTGCCAACAACATTGGTAAGGAGAACATTCGCTGGACCGAATCGGGCAACGCTCCCTCGTTCGACACGACGAAAGGCTCTGTCGGTTTGGGCACCTGGGTCACCAGCGCCACCTTTACAGGCCTCACCGTCACAGCCAGCGACACCACCTTCCGTGCAGAGAACCTGAAGGCGGACGACTGGATGACCAAGAACGGCTCGTGGACGCTCAGCGATACGACATTCCGTCAGACTAACACCACCTCTTCCGACGTCATCTGTGTGCTTAAGAAGCAGTTCACCACCACCAACGTCGATATGACAGTTCATGCCACGAAGAACGGCGGTTCGGAAGGCTTCCTCATCATCTTCGACTACAAGGACGAGAAGAACTACTCGTGGCTCAACCTCGGTGGATGGGGCAACTCGAAGCACGCCATCGAGCAGTGCAAGAACGGTTCCAAGTCGACGCTGACAGACGTCTCTGGCAAACTGACTACAGGCAAAACTTATACCATCCGTGTCAGAAAGCAAGGCCAGAAGGTGACCTGCTACCTCGACGGCGAACAGATTCTCGAGACCAACCTCAAGAACTATGCCGCTCAGTTGGTTTACACCAGCGCCAACATCGATGACGACACGAACACCCTCTACGTCAAACTCGTCAACACGCAGGCCACAGCCGCCGAGACCACTCTTTCGTTCACCAACGGACGTGCTGTCTCGGGCCAGGCCGAAGTGCTCTCTTCGCCCAACGGCACCGACGAGAACACCCTGGGTAGCCCCTATTACATCACGCCGAAGACGCAGAACATCACCGTGGCCGACGATGGTACGATCACGTACAACTGTGCTCCTTACTCCGTCAATGTGCTCCGTCTGAGCGTGGACGACGTCGAGGCTCCCGTGCTCAATCCTCTGCCCGAGGCACGTCTGTCGTACACCTTCAGCGAAGGCAACACCAAGGACGACAGCGGCAACTACACCGGTACGCTGCGCGGCAAGGCTTCCGTCATTCAGTTGGAAGACGGCAACTACGTGCTGGCCACCGGTCAGAAGGGTGAGCAGAGCTATATGGACATCCCTGTCGCAGCCGTGAAGAACGCACTCGACGGCGCTACCGACTTCACCATCAGCCTCGACCTCCTGCCGCGTGCAGCCAACAACACCAACAACTACTGCTGGGCATTCGAGTTTGCCAACGGCACCAGCCAGTACATCGGTCTGATCTGCGCCGGCGGCAACGGCAACTGGTACTACCAGGCCAAGGGCAACAACACCACCACCGTTGACTCGTGGGCAGGTCTGCGCCTCAGCCAGTGGCACAACCTCACCTACACGCAGAAGGACGGCGTAGGCCGCATGTATGTCGACGGACAGCTGCGCAACACGAAGAATGTCAACGCCAACCCCTCCGAATTCCTCTCGAGAATCACCACAGCATCGCTCGGTCACTCGCCGTTCTCGGCCGATGCCATCATGGAGAACACCCTCTTCGACAACCTCCTCATCTTCGACAGCGCGCTCGACGAGACACAGGTACGCGACATTGCCAGCCGTGCTGCAGCCATGCCGACCGACCATGCCTTTGACAACCTGAACGACCTGCAAGACCTCGAAATCCTGGTCAAGGAGGTGAAGAACTACTACAAGGATGCCGACGACACCGACCTCTCGAACGCCTACAGCGCCGCATCGCGTGCCATCAGCAGCACCTCGCTCACAACCAAACGTCAGCGCTATCAGCAACTCGTCGAGGCTGTCAACAACTACCAGCAGGCCGAACTGGACAAGGCTGAGCGTGGCGAACCTGCCAACCTCACCTTCCTCATCACGAACAGTTCGTTCACACGCTACAACATCGGCTGGCAGGGCGTTCACATCCCCACCAGCGGCAACTATGCTGGCTATGGCAGCGAGACAGCCGAACAGTTCTCGCGTCCGTTCGACATCTGGCAGGAAATCGACAACCTGCCCGAAGGCATCTACACCCTCACCGTCAACGCCTTCTATCGCGCCGGTGCCATCGCTGCAGCCTACCAAGCCTGGCAGAATGCCGACCCGACGACTGAATACGCCCAGCTCTATCTCGGCGAAGCCTCAACGCCGCTCGTCAACCTCTTCAGCAGCGAGCAGTACACCTATGACCCGTACACCTATCCCGACAACCTCACCGCTGCTTCGAAGGCCTTCAACACCGACGCCCAGTATGGCGACAACTCCGTCACCTTCACCCTCGAAGCCGGACAGCCCCTGCGCCTCGGTATCCGCAAACCGCAGACCGTTGATGCCGACTGGGTGGCCTACGACCACTTCCAGCTGCACTACGACGGCTCGGCCACGGGCATCGTGAAGGTCGAGAACAACGACGCGAAGGGCAACGGCATCATCTACGACCTCAGCGGACGTCGTGTGACCAACCCGACACGCGGCATCTACATCATCGACGGTCGCAAGGTGTTCGTCAAGTAAACGGACCGACACCCGCCGAATCCTTCAAGGGGTTACACGCTCGACGTGTAACCCCTTGTTTTTCAGACACGCTTTTTCCTCAAAAAACGCACCGCAGTCGAAATAAATTTGCACTGCGGTGCGTATATAGTCGCACCGCAGTCCGTTTTCAGTTGGACTGCGGTGCAATTTTTTGCGTGTTATTGTTAAAAATAGAATGGTTTTTCGCGCCCGTAGGGGCAGGTTTCCATGCCTGCCCGACAGATTTCCCGTCGCTCGTTGCGCAGAAAGTCCTATAGAGGTCGTGGACGCCCCACGGGTCGTCCCTACAAGCGGTTGTCGAGTTTGCGCCCTGTAGGGACGACCCGTGGGGCGTCCATCATTGCTATCGTTTGCGATTGTCTGTAGGGGCTTAGCTTGTCTAAGCCCACATAGAAAAAGTTTAGGGCATTGACGAGCAATGCCCCTACAAGTGACGAAAAACGTGTTCTGTTAGAAATCCTTGGGCAGCACGCCGAACTGGTCGTGGAAACACTTGGTGAAGTAGGAGGGAGAGTTGAAGCCGACGCGGAAACATACCTCGTTGACGGTCAGGCCGCCCTGACGCAGCAGGTGGGCAGCACGCTTGAGCCGTTCGGTGCGGATGTATTCGTTGGGCGTGATGCCGAGAATCGACTTCAGGCGGCGGTACAGACTGGCACGGCTCATGTTCATGTCGGCGCTGAGACGTTCCTGTCCGTATTCCGAATCGTGGAGATGGAGGCTGACGGTCTGGTGCAGGTTGTCGACAAACTGCTGGTCGGTCGGCGTCAGCGAACCATCGCGAACGACGGCAAAGGGCGACTGCAGGAAACGGTCGTACAGACGCTCGTAGTTGGCAATCATCTCCGTCTTCGACTCGAGCAGTTCCTGGTCCTTCTGGCGGCGCAACTGCTCGAGCGTGCGGCGACGTTGTTCCTGCTGGCGGTGTCGCCACAGGCGCATTCCTATCGTCAGCAGCAAGCCGGCGGTGATGAGGTAGAGCAGCCATGCCCACACGCTGAGGTAGAAGGGCGGACGGATGTAGATGGACAACGTGCGCTCGCTGTCGGCAGGCACGCCGTCGCTGTTCGTTCCGCGCACATGCAGGGTGTAGTGGCCTGTCGGCAGATGGGCGAAGAGAATACGTCCGTCGGGGTCGGCCTCGTGCCACACGCTGTCGGGGTCGAGACCGTCGAGGCGGTAGGTGATGCGGGCTGCCTGAGGCGACTTGTAACTGAGCAGGGCTGCATGGAGCGAGAAACTGTTCTGGTCGGCGCTGAGCGTCACCTCGTCGAGCAGGTTGATGCTGCGCGGCAGAGGCGAATCCTCGCTGGGCAGCACACGCTCGCCCGACAGGAAGAAGTCGCTGAGAATGAGGTTGCAGGTGGTGTGTTGCGGATTGAAGGTAGAGGGGTTGAACGCCACAAAGCCGTTGGTGCAGCCGAAGTAGAGGGTGCCGTCGGCAGCGCGATAGCCAGACTGATAGTTAAACTGGTTGGTGGTCAGGCCGTTGCCTGTCGTGTAAACCTTTGTAAATCCTTCCTCGGGCGTGAAGCAGAGGAGGCCGTTGGGCGTTGAAAGCCAGAGTTGGCCGTCGTTGCCTTCGAGCATGCGGTAAGCGGTGTTGCTGGCAATGAGGGTGCCCGGGTCGTAGCGGTCGAAGCGCTGTGTGTCGCGGTGGAAGAGGCAGAAGCCGTGGCCCTGCGTCAGGAACCAGAGGCGGTGGCGACTGTCTTCGTAGATGCTGATGACCTTGTTGTGCGGCAGCGAGTGCGGATTGTCAGGCTCGTGGCGGTAGTTCTGCCAATGCTTCGTGTAAGGGTCGTAACTATAGACGCCTCCGAAATATGTCGCGAGCCAGAGCACACCCTCGGAATCTTCCAACATGTTGTAAATGAACTCGTAGGGCTTGGCGATGCGCTCAAAGTCGTCCGTGTCGCGACGGTAGCGCATGAGGCCCGAGATGGTGCCGATGTAGAGGCCGCGATGGGTGTGGCAGATGCTGAAGACGTAGTCGGAATTGAGCGAGTGAGGGTCGTCGGTCTTCCGATAGACACGCTCCAGTTGATGGGTGCGCAGGTTCAGGCGGCCGAGCCCGTTGGCAAAGGTGCCGACCCAGAGGGTGTCGCCTTCGCGGCAGAGCCCGTGAATGTTGGTGCCCAGACGCGGGTCGGCCAGCGCCTGGATGCTGCCGTCTGCAGGGTTGAAATGGAACAGCCCGCGGTCCTCAGTGCCTATCCACAGGGTGCCGTCGGAATCGCCGCAGAACTCGCGGACGTGACGACCGAAGTGTGAAAGCTGGTCGTGCGGATAATAGCGTCGGAACAGGTCGGACTGGGGCGACAGATAGTTGATGCCGCCAAAGTAACTGCCCAGCCACATGCCTCCCTCACGGTCGCGGCAGATGGCGTAAATGCTGTTGTCGGCAAGCGAGAAGCGGGGATTGGTGAGCGAAGCCGTGATGTGCTCGTGCTGCGACGTCTGCAGATTCCAGATGTACAGGCCGTCCTCGGCACCTATCCACAACTCCTTTTCGGTACGCAGCAAAAGCGTACGTACCAGGCAGTCGTCGAGCAGCGTCTCCACATGCTGACGGTCGGGTGAGAGACGGAAAAGGCCCTCGCTGCTGCCGACGAGCAAACTGCCGTCGGGTGTCAGCAACAGGGCGTGAATCATCGCATGGCGGAACGGACGGCTGCCGTCGGGCAGGGTGAACGGCGTGCGTTTCTTGCCCTTCTCCTGATAGTAGAGATCGTCTTCGTAGAGGCTGAGCCACAGGTGTTTACCATCGTGCAAAAACGTCCACACATTGGTTGTGAGCGCCTCGAGTTGAGGTTTGCCACCGACATATCGGAAAAGTCCCTGACCTTCGGACGAGACACACACATGCCCTTCACCGTCATCGGCTATCCAGCGGATGCGGTGTGTGGGTGCTGTGCTGTCGGCGGCAGTCTGGGTGCAGGGGGTAATGCGTTCGTACACAGGGTCGTAGTTGTAGAGACCCTGGTCGGTGCCAATCCAGATGAGGCCCGTGTTGTCTTCGTACAGGCAGGTGGTGTAGTCGCAATGCAGCCCGCTGTTGCTGCTGCTGAAGATGCGGAACTGCACGCCGTTGTACTGGTTTAGGCCGTCTTTGGTGGCAAACCATAAACAATTCTGACGGTCCTGCAAAATAGCATAGACCGTGTTCTGAGAAAGTCCGTCATCCACATTGATGGTACGGAACGAAAGTTCGGCTGTGCTACCTTGTGCCTGCAGACGCAATGTGGCGAACAGGGCGAGACAGAGCAGCGCGGCGATGTATCTAGCGCGGAACATATATCTTTCGGGTGCTGCCGTCCTTGTTGCGGACGATGCAGAGGCCCTGGGCATAGGGAAGTCGATGGCCCATCAGATCGTAGATGGCCTCGACTCCCTTTGTCTCTTCGGTGCTCACTTGTTCGCTGATGGACGTAGCCGTGCCAACGGCAAACTGGAACACTTGCTGCACTCCGGCGCCCAGGGCAAGCATGTCGCACGTCAGGATGATGCGACCGCTGAAGTCATCGGGCTTATGAGCATCGATTTCGAGGGTGCAGTCGTTGAGGTTGTCCACGCGCACCACCTCGTCGGGCAGACGCTTGGTGCCCCAGGGCAACAGGGTGTTGCGGGCAGTGCGGTAGAGTCCTCCATGGAAGAGTACAGAGTGGACATATTCGCCCGACGTTGCCTGATAGTCCACGCGGATGCACAGGGCAGCGTTGGTGCCGTTGCGGTGGATAGAGCCATTGCGTACGCCCGTCACCTGGAGGTATTCAGGCACACGCTCAGCCTCGATGCCGATGAGCGCCCAGCCGTTTGCGTCCTGATTTTCCGACATGCGCACGGTCCAGGTCTTCGGGTCGAAGAGGGCATACGATGCCGCGTTGGTGCGGTTGGGGAACCACTGGTGGGTGCGGATGACGTTGGCGACGCTGTTCTTGGGGAAGAGCGGTTGCGCATTGTCAGCCAAGATGCGGACGAAGCAGACGCCTTTGCTGCGCACGACGTCGTCGATTGTCAGTCGCTTCATCGATATCTCGACTTGCTCCGTGCGGCTGGCCACAAGACGCAGGGTGCGTGTCTCGTACCAACTGTTCTCTGTCTCGTCGATGTGCCAAACCTCCAGCGTACCCGTCTTGAAGGGGATGTTCATCAATGTCATGTTGAACGTCTTCTCGTTCGTCTCCGTGTTCCAGACCACAGCGGTGACACAGTCGTCTGTAGCCGAGGCCATACCCTGCAGGTTGCCGCCGGTGATGGTGATCTGACGACGGTCGGCCGGCATCATGCCATAGAGTTTATGGGCATAGAAGAGTGCCTTGCGCGCACCAGTGTCGCGGTCGACGAGTCCCAGTTTGTCGCCTACGAAGAAGCCCGGGTCGATGTATTGTGCCCAACTGACGTGGGTGAGGTCGGGGCAGGCCAGCATGCCAGGCAGGGCGTTGAAGAACGTCATCGCAGCCTCAGCCTTTTCGACAGGTCCGTCGTGCTGGTATTCGTCAGGTGTATAGGGCGAATACTCTGTCAGCAGCATCTCTGCCTCGTTGTTGCCCAGCGACGTCAGCGCCGAGCGCATGGTGTTGATCTGGCCCGAATAGTCAGGACCGTAGCAGTGGCCCGATAGGAAGTCGAGCGGCAGGTTCTTCTGCTTCGCACGGTCCACCAGTCCCTGGTGCCACCAAGTGAACGCGCCCGAAGGTCCGCCCACCTTGATGTCGCCATAGCCTTCGAGAACGGCCGGAGCAGCATATTCGTAGATTTTCAGATAGTCGTCGAGTGTGCCTGTGAAGAAACCGTTCGTCAGGTCCGGCTCGTTCCAGATTTCCACGTAACTGTTCGTGTAGCGCTTGTTCCTCCACTCGCGCCCGAACCTCTTATTGATATCCGCCCACGTGTCGTAGTTGGTCGGCGGGTCCATGAAACCAGCCCACTCCGTCGGGCGGCTCTGCAGGATGGTCGGCGTATAGCCGTGCGCGATGATGAGCGACGGACAATACTTCTTCGCCTGCGTCAGCAGATTGTCGATCAGCGTCATCGCGTAAGTCGGTCTGGTCGCCGTACCGTTCACACAGGGCTGTCCGTACAGGTCATCCTTGCCACACGCCATCTCGTAGCGCATCGAACGCGCCTCGAGTTCCTCCAGTTTCGGAAAGTCGCGGTTGATCCATTCCGTCGAAACCAGCGGAGTCTGATAGACACCGATTTTCTTGACCAGCGGATATTCCACCCATTGCGTACAGTTCACCTGCACGTTGATTTGAGCCTGGACAGGCAGTGTCAGGCACAACAAAGCGAAAATGCATTGAGAAAATTGTTTCATAGCCAAAAATTTGTTTTACGCCGCAAAGTTAGATAAAATCCAAGAAGTATGAAACAAATCCTTTCTCAAATGTTCGCACTATTTTCTCATATCATGTTTTTTGACCTTTGTGAGCATATAGGTGAAAAGGTTTGAGCCTCTCTGGCCCCCAGGTAACCCCGACATTCAGTTTGGACACAAAATTGTCTCAAAATTTTAGTGAGATTTTGTGTTCAACCTTTCGATTGCCTGTAGGGGCGTAGCTCGTCTATGCCCTTGTTCGTGAGAGGGCGTAGACAAGCTATGCCCCTACAGGCGCGATTCACCCCTCGCAAAAAACCACAAAAAACCGTCAAAAAACGCACCGCAGTCCAAATATATTTCGACTGCGGTGCGCCTATAGCCACACCGCAGTGCATTTTTATTTGAACTGCGGTGCAATTTTTGAAGGTTTTCGCGCCTTTTTTTAAACAACAACCCAGACAACTTGGGACAACTTACTTCTGAAAGAAATTGCCAGAAATTTTTCGCGCCTTGTAGGGACGACCCGTGGGGCGTCCCGATTGGTTTTTGCCTGTCCATCATGGACGCCCCACGGGTCGTCCCTACAAGCAATCGTTGTCGTTTGTTGTCTGGGTTGTTTTTTTTAATAAAAAGATTTGTTTTATTTGACCCGATTTGTAAGATTTCTTTTG
>R23__coassemble_1268_pt1 | contig 12449 bp, 9 predicted proteins | sample R23__metabat2_high_PE_006 | metagenome-assembled genome bin R23
AGTTTTTTTAGTAAACATTGATGAGGAATGGGGCCCTCGAACGATTTAGGGATAGACGAGCTACGCTCCTTCGCATATTAAAAAATAACGTAAAAACCACTTCGTTCGTTCCTCTTTTTTGCTGGGTACTACACGACAAACATCTTTACTTAAACACAAATATACCAAAAACCTTTTTTTCAAATTGTTATCATAATATCTTTCACCACACAATTACTCACTACAACGATTTTAAAAATATTTTCTTCAAAAAAATTGCAAACCCGACTTTGCAATTTCAACTATTTTATGTAACTTTGCAACACGAATGCAATTTTTTCTAAAGCATGGAATCTTTTTTCAGAACGCACAAGTACTTGGTTGAGCATTTGCAGGCTCCTGTCCGTCGCGACCTGATGGACGAAATCAACTGGAAAGACCGCATGATTGGCATTAAGGGTGCCCGTGGCGTAGGAAAGACGACATTCCTCTTGCAATATGCAAAGGAGAACTATTCGCCCGACGACCACACGTGCCTTTACATCAACACAAACAATTTCTATGTGCAGAATATTGGCATTTCGGAATTTGCCGGCGAATTCTATCATGACGGAGGCAAGGTGCTGCTCATCGACCAGGTGTTCAAACAGCCTGACTGGAGCCATCAGTTGCGCGAGTGTTACGACCGCTATCCTGGCCTTAAGATTGTATTTGCAGGTTCGAGTGTGATGCGTCTGAAAGAAGAGAATCCCGAACTGAACGGCATTGTCAAGTCGTACAATCTGCGTGGTTTCTCGTTCCGCGAGTTCTTGAACCTCAAGACGGGAATGCGCTTTCCCGCTTATAGTCTGAAAAACGTCGTAGAACATCATCGTGAGATTGCCACAGAAATCTTGAAGCATGTCAATCCCCGCGATTACTTCCAAGACTATCTTCACCACGGGTTCTATCCGTTCTTCCTCGAAAAGCAGAACTACTCGGAAAATCTGCTGAAGACGATGAACATGATGATTGAAGTGGACATCCTGCTCATCAAACAGATTGAACTGAAGTATCTTGCCAAAATTAAGCAGTTGTTCTATCTGCTCACCATGTCGGGTTCGACCGTTCCCAACGTGAGCCAACTGGCACAGGAACTGGGCATGAGCCGTGCCACGGTGATGCACTATATCAAATACCTCGAAGAGGCGCGACTGGTGAACATGATTTATGCACGAGGCGAAGAGTTCCCCAAGAAGCCCGCCCGTGTACTTCTGCACAACTCGAACCTGATGTACAGTTTCTATCCGAAGCGTTTCGACGAGCATGACGTTCAGGAGACATTCTTCTGCAACACGCTCTGGAAGGACCATAAGGTGAACAAAGTCGGCAACATCGGTTCGTTCCTTATCGACCAACAGCATGAGTTCCGCATCATAGAACACGCCACGAAACTCAAGAGCAAGTCCAAGACACTATTTGCCGTCAACCAATGCGATGTCGGCGACGGCAACCAAATTCCGCTCTGGCTGTTCGGTTTCTTATATTAAACAATTAAAAACAAAACATATTTTTATACATTTTAAAGTATGAGTAAGGAAAAAAGATTTATCACTTGTGATGGTAACGAGGCTGCGGCTCACGTGAGTTACATGTTCTCGGAGGTAGCTGCTATCTACCCCATCACACCGTCTTCGCCTATGGCGGAGCATGTTGACGAGTGGGCTGCACGTGGTCGCAAGAACCTGTGGGGGCAAACCGTTAGTGTACAGGAAATGCAGTCGGAAGCCGGTGCTGCCGGTGCCGTTCACGGTTCGCTGCAGGCAGGTGCGTTGACAACGACGTTTACCGCCTCTCAGGGCCTGCTGCTGATGATTCCTAACATGTACAAGATTGCCGGTGAACTGATTCCCTGCGTATTCGACGTCAGCGCCCGTACGCTCGCCAGCCACTCGCTGTGTATCTTCGGTGACCACCAGGACGTGATGGCTTGCCGTCAGACCGGTTTTGCCATGCTCTGCGAAGGTTCCGTTCAGGAAGTCATGGACATGACCGCCGCTGCTCACCTGGCATCGCTCGAGACCTGCGTTCCGTTCGTCAACTTCTTCGACGGATTCCGCACTTCTCACGAGTATCACAAGATTGAGTTGCTCGATCAGGAAGATGTTCGTCCGCTTGTCAAGGAAGAGTACATCAAGCGTTTCCGCGATCGTGCTATGAGCCCTGAGCGCCCCATCACCCGCGGTACGGCTGAGAACCCCGAGACATTCTTTACACACCGTGAGGCTTGCAACCCGTACTACGACGCAGTACCCGAAGTGGTTGAGAAGTATCTCGGCGAACTTTCCAAGATTACTGGCCGTGAGTACCACCTCTTCTCTTACTATGGTGCTGAAGATGCCGACCGCATGATCATTCTGATGGGTTCGGCCACCGATGCTGCCCGTGAGGCTATTGACTACCTGAACCAGAACGGTCAGAAGGTGGGTATGATCAGCGTTCACCTCTATCGTCCGTTCAGCGTGAAGCACCTGCTTGCAAGTGTTCCGAAGAGCGTTAAGCGCATTGCTGTGCTCGACCGTACGAAGGAACCTGGTGCAAACGGCGAACCTCTGTACCTCGATGTGAAGGATGCTTACTACGATGTTGAAGACCGTCCACTCATCGTCGGTGGGCGCTATGGTCTGGGTTCACACGACACGACTCCTGCTCAGATTATCAGCGTGTTCAACAACCTCGCTATGCCAGAACCGAAGAACCACTTCACCATCGGTATCGTGGATGACGTGACCTTCACCTCTCTGCCAGAGGTTAAGGAAATCGCCCTCGGTGGTGAAGGTATGTTCCAGGCCAAGTTCTATGGTCTGGGAGCTGATGGTACGGTAGGTGCCAACAAGAACAGCGTGAAGATTATCGGTGACAATACCGACAAGTACTGCCAGGCATACTTCTCCTATGACTCGAAGAAGTCGGGTGGTTTCACCTGCTCTCACCTGCGTTTCGGTGACACACCTATCCGCAGCACATACCTTGTAACCACGCCAAACTTTGTGGCTTGCCACGTTCAGGCATACCTCCACATGTACGATGTGACTCGTGGTTTGCAGAAGAACGGTACGTTCCTGCTGAACACCATCTTCGAAGGCGACGAACTGGAGAAGTTCATGCCCAACAAGGTTAAGCGCTACTTCGCTCAGAACAACATAACAGTCTATACCATCAACGCAACGAAGATTGCCCAGGAGATTGGTCTCGGCAACCGCACGAACACCATTCTGCAGAGTGCATTCTTCCGCATTACAGGCGTTATTCCTGTTGACCTCGCTGTTGAGCAGATGAAGAAGTTCATCGTCAAGAGTTACGGTTCGAAGGGTGAAGACGTGGTCAACAAGAACTATGCTGCCGTTGACCGTGGTGGTGAATACAAGCAATTCGACGTGAAGGCCGAATGGGCCAACCTGCCCGATGATGCTGAGAAGCAGGATGATGCTCCCGCATTCGTGAAGGAACTGGTACGTCCTATCAACGCTCAGGCTGGCGACCTTCTGCCTGTCAGCGCATTCGCAAAGCATGGTACAGTCGATGGTTCATGGGAAGTTGGTACCGCTGCTTACGAAAAGCGTGGTGTTGAAGCCTTCGTTCCTGCATGGAACAAAGAGAACTGTATCCAATGTAACCAATGTGCTTACATTTGTCCTCACGCAGCCATCCGTCCATTTGTCCTCACCGACGACGAACTCGCACAGTTCGATGGTCTGGAAAGCCTCGAGATGAAGGCTCCTGCTACGATGAAGGGCATGCACTTCGTCATCGAGCCCAGCGTTCTCGACTGTCTCGGATGCGGCAACTGCGCCGACATCTGTCCGGGCAATCCGAAACTTGGTAAGGCTCTCACGATGGTTCCGTTCAACCCCGATGCTGCTGAAATGAAGAAGATGGCTGCCGACTGGGACAAACTCGTGAAGGTTCCCAGCAAGCAACACCTCGTTGACATCAAGCAGACGGTCAAGAACTCTCAGTTCGCTCAGCCTCTGTTCGAGTTCTCGGGCGCTTGCTCGGGTTGCGGTGAGACTCCTTACGTGAAACTCATCAGCCAACTCTTCGGCGACCGCCAGATGATTGCCAACGCTACAGGTTGCTCGTCTATCTACTCGGCTTCTATTCCTTCGACTCCTTACACGAAGAACGAGAAGGGTCAAGGCCCATGCTTCAACAACTCTCTGTTCGAGGACTTCTGCGAGTTCGGTCTCGGTATGGCTCTCGGTAACAAGAAGATGAAGGAGCGCGTGACCAAGTTGCTGCAGGAGATGATTGACGGAAATGCCAGCGACGAATACAAGGCTCTTGCCAAGGAATGGATTGAGAACAAGGAAGATGCCGAAAAGACCAAGGAAATCGCTCCGAAGCTGCGTGCTTGCATCGCTGAAAGTGCAGCCAAGGGTTGTCCTGTTTGCAAGGAACTGCAAACCCTCGACCACTACCTCGTGAAGCGCAGTCAATGGATCATCGGTGGTGACGGTGCCTCTTACGACATCGGTTACGGCGGTCTCGACCACGTTATCGCTACGGGTGAAGACGTGAACATCCTCGTGCTCGATACTGAGGTTTACTCCAACACAGGTGGTCAGGCTTCGAAGGCCACGCCGCTCGGTGCCATCGCTCAGTTCGCTGCTCAGGGCAAGCGCATCCGCAAGAAGGACCTCGGCATGATTGCCACGACTTACGGCTACGTCTATGTGGCTCAGATTGCTATGGGTGCCGACCACATGCAGACCCTCAAGGCTATCCGCGAGGCAGAGGCATGGCATGGTCCTAGCGTAGTCATCGCTTACGCTCCCTGTATCAACCACGGTCTTAAGGCCAAGGGCGGCATGGGTAAGAGCCAGGCTGAGGAGAAGAAGGCCGTCGAATGCGGTTACTGGCACCTCTGGCGCTTCAACCCCGCTCTCATCGAAGAAGGCAAGAACCCGTTCAGTCTCGACTCCAAGGAGCCCGAGTGGGACAAGTTCCACGACTTCCTCATGGGCGAGGTTCGCTACCTCTCTGTCAAGAAGGCTTATCCCGACGAGGCAGAAGAACTCTTCGCCGAGGCTCAGCGCATGGCTCAGCTCCGCTACAAGTCCTACGTTCGCAAGACACAAGAAGACTGGAGCAACGAGTAAGAATATTTCATTCTATTAGAAAAAGAGGCGGGACCTTTGCGGTTCCGCCTCTTTTTTTCGCACCAAGTGACAGATTACCAAAATAATTCGTAACTTTGCACCCGAAATCTAACATAATTAACGAGAATTCACTCAAAACATTTTTTTAACCATGAAAAAGTATCTATTGTGGATGCTTGCCGCCTGTCTTGCCACTACTGTAATGGCACAGGAAAGATTCGAGTTAGGCAAGCCCAACAACGACAACTACCGCTACCTTGATGAGTATCATGCGCTCAAAGAGTACATCGACTACTCCAAGTATCCCAACTTCAAACTCGGAGCAGGTACAACTGTCAACGACTACCTCAACAACTCCTTAGTCAAAAACCAAATCAACAAGAACTTTACGGAGACGGTCGCTGGTAATGCCATGAAGATGGCCAGTTGCGTAGATGGCAATGGTAACATGAATTTCACAACCGTAAGGAACTATGTGAATGCTGCAACCAGGGCGGGTCTCAATGTCTATGGACATACCCTCGCATGGCACTCACAGCAGCCAATGGGCTGGTTGCTGAAACTCATGGCCGACAAGCCCGCTGAAGAACTCACAGACGGCGACGTGGACGTGTGGGCTCCTGTTGCCAGCAAGGATTTCCGAATCTCACATACCGTAGGTTGGACAGCCAACGAATCAGATAACGGCTATTCTATCGCGTTTGACAATACAAACGGCCTCAAGGTGACGACCACGGTGTCAAAGCCCTGGGAGGTGCAGTTTGTTCCCATGGATAATATCCTGCTCACAAAAGGCAAACCTTGTAAGATGATAATGACCGTCAAAGGTTCGAAGGCAGGCAGACTGGACGGTCGTCTGGGCGACTGGAATGTAAATGGTCCGAGTTTCAGCGTTTCATTCAGCAATGAGTGGAAGGATGTGGAAGTCACCATCACTCCCCAACTCGAGAGCAGTTTCATACTTTTGCATGTACCCAGCTTTATTGGCGAAGTCTATATCAAGTCCATCACATTTGAAGAGCAGAAGAAAGGCAAGACAATCCACGAGGAGCGTCGATGTGTCAAGGTGCATGCTACAGCAAGACAAGAATCAGCAGGGGACAATCAGTTCTGGCTGGTTCCACCAAGATTCTCCAAAGGACAGCAATATGAATTTACGGCAGAGGTGCGTGCCGACAAACCAGCATACGCATCGACACAACTGCACAACAGCCCTGGCACGTTCGCATACAACGAAGCCCTGGGCAATATCCAGTTCACAACCGAGTGGCAGACGGTCACGGTGAGTGGACAGTTTGGTGCTCCAGGCCATAGCATCGTTTTCAACCTTAACGAATTGGACGAAGAGAACAATTACTATTTCGACAATGTCAGTCTGAAGATTCGTAATGTGGAGAAACTCAAGAATGGTGACTTTGAAGGTACCGACGTGAGTACGTTCAGGGTCAAGGAATATGGCGGCGAGATTACGACGCCCACAATCATCGACACCCTTTCGTACGTTTATGTTCCCCACCCCACTCCTCAAACCATGCAGGAGCGTCACGACACCCTTGTCTATGCCATGGACAAATGGATTAAGGGAATGATGAATGCCTGCGGCGGTAAGGTGAAAGCATGGGATCTCGTCAACGAAGCCATCTCGGGTGGCGGTAATGATGGTGAAGGCAATTACCCCTTGCAGCACTCTAAGGGCTATAATCCCAATGGTACTTGGGATGTGGGCGGTGACGCATTCTACTGGCAGGACATCATGGGCGACCTTGAATACGTGCGTCAAGCCTGTCGTCTGGCTCGTAAGTACGGTCCCGAAGACATCGTTCTTTTCATCAACGACTATAACCTTGAGTCCGACTGGGATGGAAACCACAAGCTCAAGTCGCTCATCAACTGGATTAAGAAGTGGGAAGCCGATGGCGTTACCAAAATCGACGGTATTGGAACACAGATGCACATATCCTATTATGAGAATAGCGGCACACAGAGCAGCAAGAAGAATGCCATCACCCAGATGTTCACCCTCATGGCTGCTACGGGCAAGTGGGTTCGTGTCAGCGAGATGGATATGGGCTATGTGAATGCCAACGGCCAGAATGTTCCAACGGGTCAAATGACGGAGACACAACATAAGAACATGGCAAACTTCTACGAGTGGATTATCAAGGAGTACTTACGCATCGTACCCCCCGAACAACAATGGGGCATCTGCCAATGGTGTACCAATGACTCTCCTTCAAACAGCGGATGGCGTGCCAACACACCTGTTGGAATTTGGGACCTCGACTACTACCGCAAGCATGTCTATGCAGGTTTCGTTCGTGGACTTGGTGGCATTATCTACACAGGTATCGACGACATCAACGCTGACAACAAAGCCAACAACGAGACCATTGATAACTCGAAAGTCATCTACAACCTCAACGGTATGCGTATGTCAGCCACATCGCTTGACGAACTCCCTGCTGGTATCTACATCGTCAACGGTAAAAAAGTTGTAAAATAAAATAGCAGACAAATAGCATCAAAAAAGGAGCATTCCAACGGATGTTCCTTTTCTTTTGTAATACGGAGTTCCCTGAGTCGGGGTCGGCGGCGAAAGCGCGAATTCACGTGTAGCCTTGTAGAAGAAAGTGAGTCATTAACCGTCATGGCGTTTCAGTTTCAGCGTTTCAGTTGTGTTTTAGGGGGGCAGTTTGTACTTAAAACAGCCTTATAAGAATATATAACTTATTAATTATTAAATAGTTATATATATTATAGAGAAATTGGAGACCCTCAAAAAAATAACTGAAACAACTGAAACTGAAACGCTTGAGCCATTGATATTTCATTTAAAAGGCTATTAATCAACAAAATAGGGTTTACATAAAAGGTCTTTGACTAAGATGCCACGTCTCGCAAAAGGCTCATAATGCATCAAATTACGGCTTTCAGACATCAAAAAACATGCAAAAACACCTTCTTTCGATGCTCTTCCCTATTCTATGTGCTCACATGAATGGTTCTGGAATTCGGCACTTCGACCTCAAATGGAGGTCACTTTGCGGCATAACGGCCCATCTGGTGGCTGATCTGGGGGCAAAATGTTTGAAACCTTTAACTGAAATTGCGGTTTTTACTCTTTTTCGTTTTAGGTTCAGGCAAAGCCTTGCAAGTCTCACGGACAAGCATAGAGAGGTAGTCGTGATTGTCCACATCGGCGATGTAGAAATAGGGCTTGGCGCCGTCGTAGGGTGGACAGAGGTCGAGGGTGTGTAGGAGTGGACGGACGGCTTCGGTAGGTTTGATGTAGAAGCGGTCGTCGCAGATAAGTCCAAAGATTTTGCCATCACAATAGATGCCGTAGTCGCCAAACATCTTCTTGACGGTAATTTCGCCAGCACCAGCACATTGGTCGGCGATGTATTGTACTAAGTCTGCGTTGCTTGCCATCTTATGAAAATGAATTAGAATAGTTGCATCAGAAGGCGCTTGAATGGATTCTGCGCCTTGATGTATTGTGTGGAGAACTCGGGATTGGTCCAAAAGCGGGAGAGGTGAAGCAAGTCGCGAATGTAACGGGCTTTTTGAGCTACAGTTGCCTGACTGCAACCAAAATAACGGCTGATCTCAACGGAACGGATGTAAGGCTGGAAGCGATGGTCATACAGGAAGTTGATGGAGCCGACGGCATAGACCACGGCTGCCGCCCAGACCTCCGGCCGTCCTGTCGCCAGCGTGTCAGGTCCCAACCGCCTCACCATCTTTTCGCAGAGTTGTGTGTATTTATCGTCGAGTTTTTCCTGGCAGAACTGCCTTACTAACGATACAATATGCTCCTCACGTTGTTGCTCTTTTGTTTCCATTTAACCGCAAAGGTACGTCTTTTTTAAATGCGAACCAAATGCTTTCCTTTTATACTTGCACGATTCAAGAGAATGACGTATATTTGCAGCAAATTGGAACGAAATAGCTCCTCCATGAAACAAGAAATCAATCCCAAAGAGACAACACGAGCAGAGGCGTTCGAACGATGGATGAAGTCGCCCATGCCGATGGTGACATTCACCAAGACGTTCGACGTGACCCGTGTCCGAAAGTTAAGCAAGCAACGAGGCATGAAGTTTAACATGCTTCTATGCTGGTGTATCGGAAAGGCTGCCAGCAAACTACCCGAATTCTACCTGCTGCCCATAGACGGCAAACTGTTCAAGTACGACTGCCTTGCCATTAATGTGATTGTGGATAACAAAGACGGTGGTATCAGTTCGTGCGACGTTCCCTATTCCGACGACTTGGAACAATTCAACGCCGACTACCACACCTTGACGCAAGCGGCTCACGACACCTCTACCAGCACCACTATCGACGACGCCATGATCATCGGTACCTCGGCGATATTGATGAGCGAACTGGATGCCATCGTCAACCAATATACTGGCATCTTCAACAATCCCTTTCTGGCTTGGGGCAAATACAGAAGTCACCTATTCAAGACCACACTTCCGATTTCTCTTCAGTTTCATCACGCTCAGATGGATGGCGGGCAAGCCGCACGTTTCTTGAACGAATTGCAACAAACATTCCACAATTTGAGCGCCACCTGAATCTCGAACAAACACCCTTGAAAACACAAGGGCGTAATGATGAAAAATGCTCCGCAGTTTGTAGAAATCTGTACTGTGGTCCATGCCAGCACGAACTGTGGTTCACACAAACACACACCACAGTATAAAATCAGACGTGGGTAACACCTCTCAAAAATGCTGTTAATGGCAGATAAAAAAGTAAGCCCGAGGTTCTGAAAGAGAACTTCGGGCTGATTGATTTGATGGCGAAAGACCTGTTATTCCCCTTCGGGAACGTTGGTAGCCAAACGCACATTGGTGAAGCAATAGCGATGGTCTTCCCATCCTTCACCACGGATAGCGAAGCAGGCTGGAGCCTTCATCTTCGGCAGACTGAAAAGACGCTGACCGTTGACAAACACTTTGAGTGTGCCCTTGTCAAAAGAAAGAGAGAAATGGTTCCAGGCATTCTTCTTTTCAAACTCCGTCAGTTTATCGCTCGTACCATCCACCCATTCGTCGTTCATCTTCATCAAGCTCCAGTTGAGACGGTCTTCGGTGGAAATTGAGACTTCACCCAAGTCACTATTCGTGGCATCACGGAACCAGAGGTGGTAGTTGGCGTTGAAATCCTCCTCGGCATCGCCATTGCAATAGTAGTCGAACTCAAGCGTGAACACCTCTGGCAGATAATTCTTGCTTTCGCCAACTACCAGCGGGACGATTTCTGCATCGTTGTTGTCAAGTTTAATCACGGTACGGCCCTCGAATTTTGCCACTTCGGCACTTCCGTTGGAAATGTCCCACTTCGACGGGAACTCGCCCACGGATTCGTCCTTCAGGTCATCCTTGAAAAAGACAGCCATGCAAGGCTGGAAATCACCTTTTGCATAAATGGCCTTGAGGTCAGCAGGAATATCTTCCTCGACCGTCAAAGTCAGTTCTGCTTTTGGAGCAGCACCTGTGATGTCTGAGTCGTCAGCATCGGCAATAACTTCATCGTCCATTACCTCTTCCTGATTATCAGTTTCCGTTTCGGTAGCATCGGTCTTTTGACCGCCGCTGCAAGCCACGCCCAGCGTCAGACTTGCCACGCACAAGAGTGCAAGATAGATTTTTTTCATTTCTTCAATAATTAAGAGTTTTTTGACTTATTCTTTGCGTGCAAAGATATAGAAATTTCGAGGAACCACAAAACAAAACGGCTTATTTTTCGTTATTAGAAAAGAATCGGTACATTTTCAGCCTATTAAGATGAATCCCTTTTTGCGAAATATAACCCTACTGATAGCAGTTCTGTTGTCTGTCGGTATGCTTTCGTCGTGCATGAACGACGATGAGTTTACTACCGACCCCAGCGCCATGCTCTCCTTCGAAACCGACACCGTGCGCTTTGATACAGTATTCACCACGATTGGCAGTTCAACCAAGCGCTTCAAGGTGTTCAATCACAACAAGAAAGGAGTACGCTGTCAGAGCGTGACCCTCGAAAGCGGTGGAACTAGTGGTTTTCGCATCAATGTTGACGGCCATTCTGGCGCCATGCTCCAAGACATCGAGGTGCCTGGCAATGACAGCATCTTCATCTTTGCCGAAGTGACTCTCAGTCCCAAAGACAGCGACACGCCTGTATTTGTACGCGACCGCATGGTCTTCACACTTGAAAACGGGCGTCAACAATATCTCGTTCTGGAGGCTTATGGACAAGACATCATCGTGTTGAAAGCCGAAGAAATCACGACCAATCGCACGCTCGCAGGCGCACGCCCGTACCTTATATATGATAGTCTCGTCGTGAAAGAAGGTGTGACGCTGACCCTCGATGCCGGTACGAGATTATGTTTCCACGACCAAGCCTTCATGAGTGTGCATGGAAACATCATCAGCAATGGAACACTTGAACAACCTGTCATCCTCAGAGGTGACCGTACCGACCGCATGTTCAAGGACCTGCCCTACGATCTTCTCGATGCTCAATGGGGAGGCGTTTTGATACACCCTGAAAGCACGAACAACCAGTTCCACCATACAGACATTCACGGAGGCAACTACGGAATATACTGCCCGCCTTCATCGACTTCAGAAAAGAAACTTACGTTTGAAAGCGGCATTATTGCCAACGTAAGCGGAGACGGATTGAGCATATATGGATGCTATGCCGAAGTACGAAATTCACAAATCACCAATGCTGGCGGCGATTGTGCCTATATTGTCGGTGGTAGCGTTGAATTCGTTCATTGCACCATTGCCCAATTCCAACTATTGCATAGTATGGCAACCAATGGTGTTGCCGTCAGACTTACCAATACTGAAGGAGAGAAGGATTATCCTCTTACCGCCGCCAACTTCTATAACTGCCTTATCACAGGTCGCACAAATGATGAAATCATGATTGGACGGGCAGAAAAGGAAGACGTGGCATGGAACTTCCTTTTCAAAAACTGCCTGATCAACATCAAGATGACAGGTAGCGAGAGTGATGAAGTGAAGTCGCGTTTCGTCGATTGCTTTAACGAGAGTGACCTCAAAGAAGAAGATGCGGTAAAGGGCGAAAAGAACTTCTTACCACGTGCTACCTACCTGTTCAATTTTAACCTCGCAGAAACCTCCAATGCCCGTGGCATTGGTAGCAACGACTATGTAACACTCTGTCCTACCGACCTCAACGGCAAGGAACGTCCGACGGAAAAACCTGACGCTGGTTGCTATCAATATCAACCTGAAGCAACAGCAAAGGAATAATGTCATAGAGTCGAGTCTGCTTTACATTTCTCCCTATTAG
>R23__coassemble_1287_pt1 | contig 12269 bp, 8 predicted proteins | sample R23__metabat2_high_PE_006 | metagenome-assembled genome bin R23
TCCCTGAAATATGTGGAAATTCTGCTACAAAGATACGTAAAAAAGTTATAAGTTAAAAGTTAATAGTTAAAAATTGAAGTTTCGACGAAATATTGCCTTTTATTTTGTATTCTTAAAAGAAATATATACCTTTGTCGCAGAATAACCAAAACAGCAAAGAATATGAAACATCTATTTGATTTCAGGAAAATGGCCGTCGTGGCGCTGGCATTTGCCCTGTCCACCTCGGCCTATGCCCAGCAGAAAGCAGCCGACGGCACCGTGATTGCCGCCACACGCACGTTCACCATGGTCATCCCCTACTACGACCGCATGGCTCCCGACGACAACAGCGTCATGGTGCGCCAGAAGCCCAGCGCCAAGTCGGCCAAAGTGATGGAAATCTACTTTATTGAAGGTCTGAGCAACGCCGTGCTTCTGGCCGACCCCACCGAGAAATGGGTGCGTGTCGGTGGCTACAAGAAGCAGGGCTATTCCAATTCCTACTATCTGCAAAACCACACTTGGTACACTGGTGGTGGTCAGAATCTTCTCGTTGCCGACGGTCTTGTCCCCGTGTATGTCGAGTCGATGGCCGACCCCGAGGACGTTGACCAGTACAGCGATCCGCTCTGCTACATTCAGCGTGGCACCGTCATCGCCGATGTGTTTGAGGAAACCGACCATGATTACGTCCTCAAGACCGTCCACACCGACTTGCTCATCCCTAAGACGTCACCCGTCAAGAAAGTGACACGATAACACCGCATAATCCCCATCCGCATCGCAGCGAATGGGGATTTATATTGTGTTTCGAGCATCATTTATTGGGACACAAAATACCCTCAAAAACTACACCGCAGTGCATCTTCAATTGGACTGCGGTGTGTCCTGACACGCACCACAGTGTGCGCAAATATGTACCGCAGTGTAAATTCAAAAGAAAGTAACTTCATTTTGAAGTGCCCCCTTTTATGTTATTTTTCACGTTCTTTTGCTTCAAGGCGGATGTGGTGGGTTTGTCCCGAAGAATCGGTGAAGTCGAGTTCGTGATGGGGTAGGGTGAAGAGGTCGTATTCTTCTTCCCATGTGTAGTCGGTGACGGGGCGGCCGTTGACGGCGGTAATGATGTCACCGAGGTGAAGGCCTGCCTGTGCTGCATGGCCGTCGCGATGGAGTTGGCTCACTTTCCAACCTTGCTCTATGTCGGTGCGGTTGCGGAAACCATAATCATAAAGGGATTGGCGGGACGCTGAGTCTTCGGGTGCAAAACGATGCAGATAGAGTATGTTTTGCTGCGTGTCGATGATGAGGTTAAACTCTGACCAAACCTGATTGCCGATGGTACCGAGATAGGGACGGTCACTAAAAGCTCCTTCGCCGTCGGGGATGTATTCGACGATTAGGTCGTGCATCGTGTCGTTGCCCAGCGTGAGGGCATCGGCCTTGATTTCGATGACGCATTCCTGCTGCTTGTCTCCAACGCCGTATTGTGTGTAGTCAACTTGCTGATGGGGAATGGGGAGTTGGTTCAGTTGGTAGTCTGCGGCGGTTTTTGCAGTCAAAGTGACGGATGAACTTCCTCCGGTGTCCATCAGATACCACCCCATGAGCGTCTTGTCGCAGATGCGTAGCGTGGCTTGCACCAGGATGCGGTGGTCTTCGTAGCGGATGGGCAACTGGATGTAGTCGGCGACGTCGGGTTTGTCTTGTTTGTGCTGACGGAGGTAATGGTGCTGGAAGTTGATTTCGAACGGATAGTCGTTGACGTTCTTAATGCCCCAAAGTCCGTCGGCATGGCAATTGACGATGTCGCGCAACTTCATGATAGGAACAATATTGTAGTGGTCGTTGAGACTGCCGATTTGGATGTCGGCACCATCGGTGATGACGCGAACCTGAGTGCGACCAGCTCCACCGCCCATACTGGCCTTGACCAGATTTTGGGGGTGCCAGTCGGAATGTGCCAGATAGACGCTGTCGATACAAAGCAACTGGCTGCCTCCCGTGTCGTAAAGCACATGGCAAGAGAGCGTCCCGTTGAGGGTGGCTGGCACGTAGATATGGCCACGATGGATGAAAGGGATGCTGTTTTCCGTGACTTGTGCGTGGGCACTTAGGCAGACAGAGACGGTCAGTAAGAGGCTGAGAAGATGCTTCATGCCTGTTCTGTCAGTTGACCTTCGGTCTTCTTCCATTACGACTCGGCATGGCTGAAACCTGTTTCGCCCTGTTTTCGCTGCTCTGTCAGTTCCTTGATGAGGGGCAGCACGAACTTCTTGAGCACCTTCTCGTTCAGGCGGTGCTCGCCTTCGAAGCGGATGGCGTGGGGATAGTGCTTGTGGAAGAGGTCGTAGGTCTTGACCATGGGGTCATTGATGCCGAAGAGGCCGTAGCAATGCTCCTTGTCCCACGGGGTGATGTCCTTGAACTGCTGACGTTCCATCTGGTTGTGGTGCTGGATGATGTCGCGGGTGATGCGGAAGGTCTTCTGGTTGTCTTTGCGGCCGTTGAAGAACTTGTGTTCCCCCGTTTTCAGTACGCCACTCATCGTGGACATGTTGAGCGCAGGGTTGATGCAGATGCGGACAAAACCGCGCATCTGCTGGGCATACATGCCACCCATCGAGGTGCCGATGATGATGTCGGGTTGTTCTTCTTCACAGAGTTTCTTCAAAAAAGGCAGGGCTTCGACGGGGTCAACGGGAATATCGGGAGCAATCACTTCGGCATCAGGCAAGAGTTGGCGCAGCAATTGAACGGTGCCGCTTGCTCCCGACGAGCCGAAGCCGTGGAAATAGATGAGTTTCATTTCTTCTCTAATTTATGGAATGCACTGATGAGAATGGAGCCGAGGATGCCGGCAGAGAGTGAGCCGAGCAGCACGGCAATCTTACCTGTGGCGCGGAGGTGTTCGGTCACCTCACGCGGCACGTCGCTGAACGAGAGGGTATCGACAAAGATGCTCATCGTGAAGCCGATACCGCCGAGACATGCCACGGCAAAGAGCATCTTCCAAGTGGCATTCGAGGGCATCTCGCCGAACTTTCCCTTGATGGCAAGGTAGGAGGCCAGAGTGATGCCGATGGGTTTGCCGAGCAGCAAGCCGAAGTACACACCCATACCCACGCTGCCGTAGTCGGGCGAATACTGGAAGATGTTGAAGTAACTGAGGTCCGGAATCTCAACACCGGCATTGGCCAGGGCGAAAATAGGCATGATGACGAAATTGACCCATGGTGCCAAAGCATGTTCGAGGCGATAACTCATGCCCATCGAACCGAGCGAAATGTGGCTGATGCGGCGCAGGCAGTGGCGCTGGATGGCATTGGGGAAGGGTAGTCCCTCGACTTCGTCGCCTTTCTCCTCGTACTCTACCATACGTTCGTGATACTGGCGCGTACGACGTTTCAGATAGGCATGGGTGTAACGTGCCTCCATCGGAATCAGGAAAGCCATGACGACACCAGACATCGTGGAGTGGACGCCGCTATAGTAGAAGAGAAACCAGATGGCTATGGCCGGCACGAGGTAGTACGCCATGCGTTTCTCGCCCATTTTGTTCATGATCAGCACGCCTGCCACAAGCACCAGCGCGATGCACAAGAGTCCCAGGTTGACATGTCCTCCATAGAAGATGGCCACGACGAGTATGGCGCCGAGGTCGTCGGCAATGGCAAGCGCCGTGAGGAATACTTTGAGTGACACGGGTACACGATTGCCGAGGATCGACATGATGCCCACGGCAAAGGCGATGTCGGTAGCGGTGGGGATTCCCCAGCCGCTTTCACCGTGGGTGCCGTGGTTGAACACCGTGAAGATGATGGCTGGCACGGCCATACCGCCTGCTGCAGCGATGACGGGCATCATGGCTTTTTTCATGCTCGACAATTCGCCGCACACGACTTCACGCTTGATTTCAAGTCCGACGGTGAAGAAGAACACGACCATCAGAATGTCGTTGATGAAGCGTTCGACCGTCATTTCGTGCGGGAACACCCAGTCGATGGCCCTCATGCCCGTAACGGGGTCTGTGGGGCTTTGGATTGACATCGAAAGCGATGTTTCCAGAATCTTTTGGTACAGTTCGCGTGTCCAAGGCAGGTTGGCCAACAACATGGCGATGATGACACACACAATCAGAATGCCGCCCGATGCCCACGGCTGTTCCATGAACGCCTTGCTGTCCTTATGCATCTTGTGCAGACCTTTATGCCAGGCGAAAGAGGGAATGAGTTTCATAGTTGAACTATCTTTATAAATCTATTGCAAAGGTACGATTAAGTGAGAGGAATACAAAAAGAAAAACGGAAAAACTTTCATTTTCTCCAAAGTTCTTGGAATTTTCACGCCAAGTGCTTAGCGTTCGAACGCCAAGCACTTGGCGTATTTTTTCCAAGCGCTTAGCGTAAATTCACCAAGCGCTTCGTCTTATTTTTGAAAAACTTCGTCTTTCATTTTGTCTTTTAGACAATTTTGTCACGACTCGGCAAATAAAATACAATTTTTTTTGCACTCGCTGCTCCAAAATTTTGTATTCCGCTCACTTATCCGTATCTTTGACTTCGTCGAAGGTACTCTCGTTCGGAAATCCCTAAATAAATTTGGTATTCCGCTCACTTATCCGTACCTTTGACTTCGTCGAAGGTACTCTCGTTCGGAAATCCCTAAATAAATTTGGTATTCCGCTCACTTATCCGTACCTTTGCATGATAAAAAATACTGAAATACAGAAATAATAAGACGACTATGAATATTGAACCCAAAGAAGACGTGAAACTCGAATCGGTGAGTTTCGTGGAAGAACAAGTGAGAAAAGACTTGGCAGAAGGTAAGAACGGCGGACGGTTGCAGACACGCTTCCCGCCCGAACCGAACGGCTACCTGCACATAGGTCATGCCAAAGCCATTGCCATCGACTTCGGTCTGGCCAAGAAATATGGTGGTGAGTGCAACCTGCGCCTCGACGACACGAATCCTCAGAAGGAAGACGGCGAGTATGTCGATGCCATCAAGCGCGACATCGAATGGCTCGGTTTCAAGTGGGCTCACCTCTATCATGCTAGCGACTATTTCCAGCAACTCTGGGACTTGGCCGTCGAACTCATCAAACAGGGCAAGGCCTATGTCGATGAGCAGACGAGTGAGGAAATCGCTGCGCAGAAGGGCACACCAACACAGCCAGGTCAGAACAGCCCTTATCGCGACCGACCTGTCGAAGAGAACCTGCGTCTGTTCGAGGAAATGAACTCGGGGCGTGTGGAGCGTGGCAAGATGGTGCTGCGTGCCAAAATCGACATGGCCAGCCCCAACATGCACTTCCGCGACCCCATCATGTACCGTGTGCTCAACATGCCGCACGACCGCACTGGGTCGAAGTGGAATGCCTACCCGATGTACGACTACACGCACGGACAGAGCGACTATTTCGAAGGTGTGACCCACTCGTGGTGCACGCTCGAATTTGTCAGTCACCGTCCGCTCTACGACCTCTTCATCGACTGGCTGAAGGAGACGAAGGGCGAACTGCCGCTCGACGATAACCGTCCGCGTCAGACGGAGTTCAACAAACTGAACCTGACACACACGCTCATGTCGAAGCGCAACCTGCTCATCCTGACGCAGGAAGGTGTGGTCAAAGGTTGGGATGACCCACGCATGCCGACCATTTGCGGCTTGCGTCGCCGTGGTTACAGCCCTCAGTCGATTCTCAACTTCATCGACAGAATCGGTTATACGACCTTTGATGCTCTCAACGAGATGGCCCTGCTCGAATCGTCGGTGCGCGACGACCTGAACAAACGTGCGCAGCGTGTCAGTGCTGTGTTGAATCCTGTGAAACTCGTGCTGACCAATCTGCCCGAGGACACGTTGGAGGTATATACCGTGCAGAACAACCCTGAGAACGAGGCTGACGGTACGCACGACATCGAGTTCAGCCGCGAACTATGGATTGAGCGCGACGACTTCATGGAAGTGGCCGAGAAGAAGTTCATGCGTCTGGCTCCAGGCAAGGAGGTGCGTTTGAAGAATTCGTACATCATCCGTTGCTCGGAGAACCCCGAGGAATGTATCGTGAAGGACAACGACGGCAACATCGTCGAAATACATGCCGAAGTGATTCCCGAAACAAAGACGGGTCAGGCCAACTGCAACATGAAGATTAAGGGAAAGACCATCCACTGGCTGTCATGTCGCCACTGTGTATCTGCCGAGGTACGCAACTACGACCGCCTCTGGCTGGTGGAAAATCCTCGCGACGAAATCAAGAAGTACAGCGACGAGCACGACGGCGTTCGTGGCATCGAAGCCATGCGCCCGTTCCTCAATCCTGACAGTCTCGAGGTGAACACACACGCCTACGTCGAGAAGTGGTTGCAGACACGCAAGCCTCTGGATTACTTGCAGTTCCAGCGCATCGGTTACTACAATGTAGATCCCGATTCGACACCCGACCACATGGTCTTCAACCGCACGGTGGGCCTGAAGGACAACTGGACGAAAAAGCAGTAACCGCCAGCAATGATAGACTATAATTCTCCTGATTTTCAAGAAGCACTGTCGCGCTACGAGCAATTCCTGCGCGATGGTGCTCCGTGTTATTTGGACTCGGAGGATTATGTCGATATTTCAGACTATTATCTTGACCACGACAAACCGCTCGATGCACTGAGGGCCATTGACGAAGGGTTGAGCCGCCATCCCAATGACGACTTGCTCCCTGCGGTTCGTGCAGGTGTGCTCATTTTTCTGCATCGTTTTGACGAGGCTCAAGACATTGTGGACACACTGGACGCCGACCAAAACTACGACGTCATCTATCTGCGTGCGCAACTTAAGTATGCCGTCGATAACGACCTGCCTGCTGCCGACAAGTTGTTTCATGAGTGGATTGAATGTGTGGAGGATGAGTGGCAATATGGTCCCGACGATGCCCCTGTCTCTTATTCACAGGATGACGAAGAAGAAGAGATGACGCCCGAAGAGGCGGAGAACGAAGTGCGCAGTGCCTATATGCACATCATGGTGTCGTACATCGAACTCTCCAAAGTCGATCATACCGAATACCTGCGCAGTTGGATAGCCGCCTATCTGAAGCGGTTTCCGAAGATGGGCATGTACGACCCCGACTATAACGTCGCCGACATCTGCCGTGACGAAGGTTATGTGGATTTTATCGAAACGGTGTTTGAGCGTCTGCTCGACTACGACCCCTACACGCCCAACGGATGGACCATCCTGGCGGGTGCACAGCAGGTTAATGAAAAGTACGAGGAAGCCCTCAGTTCGGTTGAGTTTGCCCTGGCCATCGCACCCGACGACGTCGTGGCCAACGTCATCAAGGCAACGTGTCATTTTTCCATGCAGCACTACGACTTGGCACTGCCTCTCTTGCTGAAGTATCGTCGTCAGACCAATGACCACAGCGAAGACCAGTGCATTGCCGTCTGCTATCTCAACTTGCACGAGATGAACCTCTCTTTGAAGTTCTGGCGTTCAGCCCTCGACTATGTGGAGAAAGAAGTTGATGATGTGAGCGCACGTGGATGGAAGTACTACGAGATATCCGACGGCATGGCCATTTGTGGTGATTATAATACGGCGCTGAACCTGATTCAACGTGCCTTGAAGATTGAGCCCAAGAACATCGACTATCGCCTGCAGGAAGCCAACGTGCTTCTGGGCATGCAGCGTGTGGAAGATGCCGTTGCAAAGTTCTCCTCGCTGTTCAAAGATAATACCAAGGTCGTTCCGCAGTTGATGCTGTCGGCAGGCATTCGTTGCCTCGCACACGACTATGCCTCGTTGGCCGACACCATGCTCTCGGTCGTCCTTTCGATGAATGAGGAAGGAGTGGATTATCCCAATAAGAATGCTGTCTATGCCTATATGGCGTTGGCAAAATACCAGCAGGGCGACCTCAAGGGAACGTTGACGAACTTGAAGATTGCCTGCCGCCTTACGCCCGACCTCGTTCACCATCTCTACTCCGATTCGTTGCCGGACACGCTCCTGCCCACCGATTACTACGACTATTTGGCGAAGCAGATTCGCCTGCAACTTGGCAAACATTAAAACACACTACTCAATATGAAACACTTGATTCTTACGCTTTTTGCAATGCTGATGGCGATGACTACCACGGCGCAGCGGCAGGAAGTGCTGCTCACTTCGTGGCGTTTTTCACACGACGATGCAGCCCAAAACGCCTCCGTACACTTCAACGACCGCCATTGGCAGCAAGTTTCCGTTCCTCACGATTGGGCCATCAGCGGTCCCTTCGACATGAACCTCGACCGCCAAAACGTGGCCATCGTGCAGAACGGCGAGAAAGAAGCCACTGAAAAGACCGGTCGTACCGGTGCCCTTCCATGGATTGGAGTAGGGTGGTACCGGACGCAGTTCACGGTGCCGGCTGGTGAAGAGCGTGCCATCCTCAACTTCGACGGTGCCATGTCCGAACCCGAGGTCTATGTCAACGGCCAGAAGGCTGGCGAATGGAAATATGGCTACTCTGCCTTCAACATCGATGCTACACCTTATATATATAAGGATGGTCGTCCCAATACTCTGGCCGTGCGTCTTAATAATGTCCGTGAGAGCAGCCGCTGGTATCCTGGCGCAGGTCTCTATCGCCCTGTCACCCTCATCACGACGGGTTCGTGTGCCATCAAGCAGTGGGGCATCAATGTGGAAACCAAAAACTTGAACTTCGCTGACCGTACCGCCACGGTGGAGGTCACGGTCTCGGCCCTCGGTTGTTTTTCGTCAAAATACAGCGTACGTGTTTCGACTCATGGCCAAGACGCCGTCCTGCCCATCACCTATGCAGATTGTCTGGGCGACATCACGGCAAGCGGTCCTGTCACTTTGAGCGATGTGCAATGGTGGTCGCCCGAGCATCCTCAACTCTACGACCTTACCGTCAGACTTGAGGACGGTAACGGACGCATTGTTGACCAAAAGACCGTGAAATACGGCATTCGAACCTTCAGTGTCGATGAACGCGGATTTGTCCTCAATGGTCGTCATCGCAAGTTCAAGGGCGTCTGCCTCCACCACGACCTCGGAATGCTCGGTGCAGCCGTAAACAAGGCCGCCCTTGCCCACCAGATTATGCTTCTGAAAGGAATGGGCTGCGATGCCATCCGCACCTCCCACAACATGCCTTCGCAGTGGCAGATGGACCTCTGCGACTCGCTCGGCATGATGGTCATGGCCGAATCGTTCGACATGTGGCGCTATCCGAAGGTGAAAAACGGCTACAACCGCTATTACGACCAGTGGTGGAAGCGCGACCTTACGAACCTCGTCGAGGCCAACCGTCTTCACCCCAGCATCGTCATGTGGAGCATCGGCAACGAAATTCCCGAGCAGGGCAACACCGAAGGCACACGCATGATTCGCGACATGCAGAATCTCGTCCATCGTCACGACGCCACACGTCCCGTCACCACAGGCATGGACCGTATCGACAACGCCCTCAGCAGCGGTTTTGCACAGGTCATCGACATCCCCGGCATCAACTACCGTCTGCCACGCTACGAGAATGCCTACGAGCATCTGCGCCATGGATTTGTGCTGGGAAGTGAGACAGCCTCCACCGTCAGCAGCCGCGGTGTCTATAAGTTCCCCGTCGTTCCATCCCGCAATGCCGTCTATGACGACAACCAGTGCAGCGGCTACGACGTCGAGGCCTGCCCCTGGAGCAACCTGCCCGACGAAGACTGGGCCTTCCAAGACGACAAGCCGTGGGTCATCGGCGAATTTGTCTGGACCGGCTTCGACTATCTCGGCGAACCTACCCCCTACGACGGCAAAGGCAGCCGCAGCAGTTACTTCGGCATCTTCGACCTTGCCGGCCTGCCCAAAGACCGCTACTACCTCTATCGTTCGCGCTGGAACACCACCGAACCCACCATTCACCTCCTTCCCCACTGGACCTGGCCCGGTCGCGAAGGCGAAGTCACACCCGTCTATTGCTACACCAACTATCCTTCGGCCGAACTCTTTGTCAACGGAGTCAGCCAGGGACGCATCACTAAAAGTACCACGTACAACTTACAAACTACGAAGTATGAACCAGTAAGTCCTGAAAACACCGCCCTGCTCGACCGTTACCGCCTGCGTTGGAACGACGTCCGTTACCAGCCCGGCGAACTCCGTGTCGTCGTCTATGACGAAAAAGGCAAACAGGTGGGCGAAGAAACCGTGCGAACGGCAGGTGCACCGCACCACATCGAACTCACCGCCGACCGCACCGACCTGACCGCCGACGGCGCCGACATGGCCTTCCTCACCGTCCGCATCGTCGATCAGGACGGCAACCTCTGTCCCGATGCCGACAATCAAGTGACCGTCAAAGTCACAGGCGCAGGCAGTTTCAAGGGCATCTGCAACGGCGACGCCACCAGCACCGAAGTCTTCACCCGTCCCACCATGCACGCCTTCCACGGCGCACTCTCCGTCGGCATCATCACGACCGAAACACCCGGCCCCATCCGCGTGCAACTCTCTGCCCGTGGACTCCGTCCAGCAACCCTCACCCTCCACAGCCACTAATCTACCACTCCAAGTGCTCAGAAAATAATCGCCAAGCGCTTAGCGTTCGTACGCTAAGCGCTTGGCGTTTTCACGCTAAGCACTTGGCGTTTTCACGCTAAGCACTTGGACGTTTTTTCCCAAGTACTTAGATGTGATAAAAAATAACCTCTTAAATGATATTTTTTACTATACGAATGCCGTTTGTTTGGCACAATTTCTCAGTTGTCACCTCGAAGAAGAGATTGAGGTCCGTAAACGTGACGAAGCGGCGGCCAGACTCCTGAAATGTCATCAGTCCGGCAGGGTCGTCGATACAGACCTTGTGCAAGGCCTCGTTGGCGGAGAGTGGGATGCGGTAGTACGAAGTAATGTCGGCAGGGATGAAAATGGCAAATGGCGTGATAGCGGCAATGCCGGTGCGCAGGTCGTAAGCAGAATCGGGATACTTCTCCACCTTGAGATAATCCTTGTACTGCTGAAAGTGCCAGATGTCAGTGTTGCAGCGGTGCAATGTGCCGACAGGGAACCAATGGAAATTGCTAAGTGCACAGAATGTCATCGTTGTCGGTTCCTTGTCATTGTCCCATTGCACCTCCAGCGTCTCTGTATGGTTGGGAGGCAGCGGACGCCCCTCCACTATATTCAAGATGCCCTGGGGATGAATCACGTAGGCCATCGTCAAGCCGTTGTCATTGTAGAACACCACCTCAAACTGTTCGTGCGTCATCGTCTTCGCTTCATGGTTGAACGTCAGGTGGTGCAGAAAGAAGCCGTTGCTCACCTCCTCCCACATCCACCACACACAGTCGTCGTGTTCCTTCCAGAAAGAGCCGTCGAACGGAGGCCACAGGCTACGTCCGCGCAACTCACGGTTCTTTGCCATTCGCTGCTCCATATTCATAATGTCGTAGTAGTTCTCAAGCACGTCAGCCATGTCGTCGTAGAGCCAAAAGCGTGCATGAGGGTCGCTGCCGTCCAGCAGACGCTCCTCGTATCGCTCCAAAATCGGCAGACGCTCAAACATGTCGTTGCGGCCCACGTGGCGATGCAGGAAACGGAAGAGACTGCGGAAGTCCTCCAGCAGGTTGCCGACTCGGCCACGGCTGCGGCTAAAATCCGCAGGCAGCAAACCGAGCACCATCAGCACCAACACTTGAGGATTGACGGCAAAACGGTTGCGGTCCTCACTATACACCTTATTAAATATACGTGCGAGTTGAGGGTCGGCATCCGTCATTTGGCATTTGCCGTCATTCCCATACATGGTGTCCAGCAACTGTGAACACGTTTCCTCCCTGTCCTTGCGCATCAATGCTTCCAACTGATATTTCTCGTAGAACACCGACGCCTTCTCGTAGTCGGTAAGAAACTGGTCAAAGTCGTGGTTGGCACGCTCGTTGGCATAGCGGCACAGCGCATCGTACGTCGCCTGCTTCAGAAACAGGCTCCGTCCGCCCAGACGGCCCAGCCCGTTCTTTTCATCCACGCGGTGCTCCACCAGCGTGCTCAGTTCCTCGTCCGATTCCGTCAGTAGCCGCAAACGCCCGATGGCATCCAGCCGGCGCTTCAGTTTTTGTAAGTGTTCCTGTTCCATACACCTTTATATGTTATTTCACACGTCAATCATCGAGTTTTTTCCCACGTCAATCTTCGGAAAATTGCGATTAAACGAGTGCAAATCAAGCTTGCTTGAGATTTGCCGAGTGTGAGCAATTTATCTAAATCTTGACATCAATCTTATTAAA
>R23__coassemble_1298_pt1 | contig 12193 bp, 6 predicted proteins | sample R23__metabat2_high_PE_006 | metagenome-assembled genome bin R23
ACTCCTCCCCGGAAAGGGGAGGTGCCCTGCAAGGGCGGAGGGGTAACAAACATAATGAAATGCTTTGAAGCTAGTGACCCCTCCGTCGCTTCGCCCAATTGCTTAAACGCAAACGCGCAATTGCCCCTTTCCGGGGAGGAGTTCTTATCAAAATCAAAAAACTTCGTCTTTTGTTTTGTAGTTCGCTCGCTTAATCCCTACTTTGGCTCCGCCCCAATTGCTTGAACGCGAACGCGCAATTGCTTGCGCTCGGGAGAACAAAATCAAAAAACTTCGTCTTTTGTTTTGTTTTCCTCTCGCTTAATCGTAACTTTGCAGCCGAAAGGAAAGAGAGAATGACTGAAGAAAGTACAGCATACCACTATTTGCAGGTCATCAACTCGCCAGCCGACCTGCGGAAGATTCCTGTCGGCGAACTGCCGAAGGTGTGCGACGAATTGCGCCGCGACATCATCCGCGAACTCTCGGTCAACCCTGGACACCTGGCTTCGAGCCTCGGTGTGGTGGAACTGACGGTGGCGCTGCATTATGTGTACGATACACCCTACGACCGCATCGTGTGGGACGTAGGTCATCAGGCTTACGGCCACAAAATCCTGACTGGCCGTCGCGACCGTTTCTGCACCAACCGCAAACTGGGCGGACTGCGCCCGTTCCCCTTCCCCGACGAAAGCGAATACGACACGTTCACGTGCGGACATGCCTCGAACTCCATCTCGGCAGGTCTGGGCATGGCTGTGGCGGCGCATCTGAAGGGTGAGAATCGGCAGGTGGTGGCGGTGATTGGCGACGGTGCCATGAGCGGCGGTCTGTCGTTCGAGGGCATCAACAACGCTGCCTCGACACCGAACGACATGCTGATCATCCTCAACGACAACAACATGTCGATTGACAACAGCGTCGGCGGCATGCGCGACTACCTGCTCCGACTGACGACCAACACGACCTATAACAACCTGCGCTACCGTGCGTCGCGCAAACTGTTCGATTGGGGCATCCTGAACGAGAAACGCCGCAAGAGCATCATCCGCTTCAACAACTCGATGAAGTCGCTGCTCACACGCCAGCAGAACGTGTTCGAGGGCATGGACATCCGCTACTTCGGGCCGACCGACGGACACGACGTCATCGAACTCGTGCGTGTGCTGCGTGCCATCAAGGAGATGAAGGGGCCGAAACTCCTGCACATCCACACGGTGAAGGGCAAGGGCTACAAGCCGGCCGAGGAGAACGCGACGGTGTGGCATGCACCGGGCAAGTTTGACGAAGACACGGGCGAGCGACTCGACGAACGGCCGGCTGCGAAGTGTCCGCCACGCTTCCAGGACGTGTTCGGCGAAACCCTGCTCGAACTGGCACAGCAGAACCCGCAGATTGTGGGTGTGACGCCGGCCATGCCGACGGGCTGCTCGATGAACATCATGATGCACGAAATGCCCGAACGCACGTTCGACGTCGGCATTGCTGAAGGCCACGCGGTGACCTTCTCGGGCGGCATGGCAAAGGACGGGCTGCTGCCCTTCTGCAACATCTACTCGTCGTTCATGCAGCGCGCCTACGACAACATCATCCACGACGCGGCCATCATGCGTCTGAACATGGTGCTGTGTCTCGACCGTGCAGGCCTTGTCGGCGAAGACGGACCCACCCATCACGGTGCCTTCGACCTTGCCTTCCTGCGTCCCATTCCGAACCTCACCATCGCCTCGCCCTACGACGAGACAGAACTGCGCCGACTCATGTTCACTGCCCAGCAGAAGGACATGGGCACCTTCGTCATCCGCTATCCACGCGGACGTGGAAGTGTGGTCGACTGGCGCTGCCAATTCGAGGCCGTGCCTGTGGGCAAGGGCCGCAAGTTGCGCGACGGCGACAAGGTCGGCGTACTCTCGCTCGGACCTATCGGAACGGAAGTGGCCAAGGCGATTGAAGGTCTCCCCGAAGAGATTCAGCCACACGTCGCCCACTACGACATGCGTTTCCTGAAACCGCTCGACCGCGACATCATGGACGAAGTAGCACAGCGTTTCAGCCACGTCATTACCGTCGAGGACGGCATCGTCAGCGGCGGACTGGGCAGCGCCGTGCTCGAATATATGAGCGACGGCGGCCACCACTGCCAGGTGCATCGCATCGGCATCCCCGACACATTCGTCGAACATGGCACCGTGGCCCAACTGCGCGAAATCTGCAAGATGGACGCTGCCAGCATACAGCGCACAATACTTGAAGCCCTATGAAGATTATCATTGCCGGTGCCGGTGCCGTAGGTACACACTTGGCGCGCCTGCTTTCAAAGGAAAATCTTGACGTTGTGCTCATCGACCCCGATGAGGACAAACTGAGCAAGGTGAACAACGAACTCGACATCATGTCGCTGCCCGTCGAACCCACGTCGCTGTCGGGACTCGAAGCAGCAGGCATCGGCGATGCCGACCTCTTCATCGCCGTCACACCGCAAGAAAGCCGGAACCTCATGTGTGCCGTGCTGGCCAAGCAACTCGGGGCCAAACGCACCGTGGCACGCATCGACAACTACGAATACATGAAGCCGGAAAACCGGCACTACTTCGAAGAACTGGGCATCGAGTCGCTCATCTATCCTGAGTTTTTGGCAGCGAAAGAGATTGCCGACAGCGCACAGTTCTCGTGGGTTCGCCAGTTATGGCTGTTCGGCGAGCAGAAAGACCTCATGCTCCTCAGCGTGAAGATGCACGACAACCACCCCGTCGCTGACAAAGAGATAGGCAACCCCGACAACCAACTCGTCGGGCACACCCTCAAAGAACTGGGCCAGCAGCATGGCCACGCCTTCCACGTCGTCGCCATCAAGCGCCGCGGCGAGACCGTCATGCCGTATGGCGACGAGATGATTCTGCCACGCGACCTTGTCTTCTTCATGACTACCCGCGACAGCATCGCCACCATCCGCCACCTGAGCGGCAAGGACGACTATCCGACAGTGAAACACGCCCTCATTATCGGCGGCGGCAAACTATCGGTGCGTGCCGACTGGGAACTGCCCGACTCTATCTCGCTGAAGATCATCGAACCCAGCCTCGAACGCTGTGAGCAAATCGGAAAGACCACCAAGTCGCGCACCCTCATCATCAACGGCGAGAGCCACGACATGGACCTGCTCAACGACGAGGGTTACGGCCAACTCGAGGCCTTCATCGCCCTCACTCCCAACGACGAGGAGAACATCCTCGCCTGTGTCGCTGCCCGACGCAAGGGTGTGCGCAAAACCATTGCACAGGTCGAAAACCTCGACTATCTGGACATGGCCGAGGACCTCGACGTGGGCACCATCATCAACAAGAAACAGATTGCCGCCAGCCACATCTACCGTATGTTGCTGAAGTCGAACGTCGACACGATGAAGATGCTCACGGTGGCCGACGCCGACGTGGCTGAATTTGTCGTGAAGAAAGGCAGCCGTGTGACCAAGAGCCCTGTGATGCGGCTCGGTCTGCCCCGTGGCGTCAACCTCGGCGGCATGATTCGCGACGGTCGTGCCATGCTGATTGGCGGTGAGACACAATTGAAAGAGGGCGACCGTGTCGTCGTCTTCTGCATGGCTGGCACCCTGAAGCGCCTCGACAGGTATTTTAAGTAAAGACTCAAGGAGAAAAAACAAACGAGGAGATTACCCCAAACGAATGAACTGGAAACTCATCATCAAGGTCATTGGCGTCCTGCTCTCCATCGAGGTAGGTCTGATGACCGTGTGCATGCTGGTGGGCTACTGTTACGGCGACTGCTACTACCCCTTTGTATGGCCGACGCTCATCACATCGGCAGTGAGTGTGCTGTGCCGTCTGCTGAGCCGTAATGCACCCTCGACGATGAGTCGTAAGGACGGCTACCTTGTGGTCACCGTGTCGTGGATTACCTTCTCGCTGGTCGGCATGTTCCCCTTCCTTTTGAGCGGTTCGCTGCCCGACATGGCCAGTGCTTTCTTCGAGACGATGTCAGGGTTCACATCGACGGGTGCGACAGTCATCGACAACTGCGACGCACAGCCACACAGCATTCTCATGTGGCGCAGCCTGTCGCAATGGATAGGCGGTATCGGCATCATCTTCTTCACCATCGCCATCCTGCCGGCCTTCGGTGTGGGTGAGGTGAAACTCTTCGCCGCCGAAGCCACGGGTCCGATGCACAACAAGGTACATCCGCGCATCTCGGTCACAGCCAAGTGGATTGGCAGTGTATATGTGCTGCTGACGGCGCTTTGCATCACGTCGCTCCTCATTTGCGGAATGGACTGGTTCGACGCCGTGAACTACTCGCTTGTGACGACGGCCACAGGCGGTTTCGGCACACACAGTGCCCTGCTCAGCGACCAGTTCAACTCGCCTGCCATCGAGTATGTACTGACGTTCTTCATGTTCATCTCGGGCGTCAACTACACCCTCATCTACTATTCCATCTTGAAAGGGCGCTTCCGTCATTTCATCCACGATGCCGAGGTGCGTTGCTACATCTTCATTCTTGCAGCCGCCACGCTGGTCTGCACCATCTCCCTCATCGCTCTTCGCATCGACTGGCACAACCTCGACCTCACAAGTCTTGCCACTTTGGAGCAGTCGTTCCGCGAGTCCGTCTTCACAGTCGTTTCGCTGCAAACTACCACAGGTCTTGCCAGTTATGACTACACCGAGTGGCCGCTCATGCTCATGCCTGTCCTCCTGTTCGTGATGTTTGCAGGAGCCTGCTCGGGTTCGACCAGCGGCGGATTCAAGTGTGTGCGCTGGTCCATCATCTTCCGTGTGGTGAAGAACGAGTTGCAGCGCATTCTCCATCCACGTGCCGTGCTGCCCGTCAGGATGAACGGCGCTGTCATTCCGCCACAAATCATCCACACGCTGTTCGCCTTCGTCGCCCTGTTCACAGGCGCCCTCTTCGGCGGAGCCTTCGTCCTCGCCCTCTTCGGTGTGGCATCCGACATGTCTTCTCCCGACATCTTCGACTACGAAGACTCACTCGGACTGGCCATGGCATCGCTCTCGAACGTTGGTCCTGCCCTCAGTTACTACGGACCGTCCCACTCGTGGGCCATCCTCACACCCGAAGCCAAATGGACCTGCTCGGCCCTCATGCTCATCGGCCGTCTCGAAATCTTCCCCGTCATCATCCTCTTCACCCGCAGTTTCTGGCGACGTTGAAGACCACACATAAAGAAGCAGCAACGCCTTCCACGCAAATGGAAGGCGTTGCTGTTTTCATGTCCCTGTGTCGGACAATGCGGCACTTAGCGCACCACCTTGCGAGTGGTTACGCTGCCGTCGGCACGGTGTTGCTTCATGATGAACAGGCCGCGGGTCGGCTGAGCCATGCGCATGCCGTTCATGTTGAAGTATTCCGTCGAAACGACAGGCGATGCTGCGATGGGCGACGGGGTGGCGATGGCCGTGGGCAGTCCTTGCATGACAGCCAGGACATCCTCGGCACTGAGGGCGTAGTTCCACACGTTGACATCGTCGATGTTGCCGTAGAAGTGCGGGTCGGAGGCCCACTGGCTGCGGCCGATGAAGTTGAATCCAGGACGGAAGTCGTTGGGGCGAATGGTGATGGATTCGGTCGTTGCCCATGCTTCACCATCGACGTAAATGATGATTTCGGCGTCGGAAATGGTGACGGCGACATGGTGCCACGAGTTGGTCGGCAGGGCTTTCGTGCAGGTGAGCGTCTCTTCGCTGCCACCGTTCTTGATGCCCAGACTCATACGTCCAGAGCCGTTGTAAGGCGTGAGGAAGACGTACTGGTCGGTGCTGTTGCCGAAGTCGAAGATGCGCTGCCACGAATTGCCGCCACGCCAGTAGAGCCACATGGCCATGGTCAGTTCGCGGTGGTTGCCCACTTCGTGAGGCAGGAGCAGGTAGTGCTTGCTATTCCTTGACGTGTTGAGGGCGAGGGCTGCCGTTCCCACCTTAAGATCATCTGTCAGATAAGTAGGTGTTTCATCGGCGACAGCGTCGAAGAGGTTCTCCGTGTCGTCCTGCAAGGTCTCGTCGAAGGTGTAGTGGGCGATGAGGGCAGGATTGTCCTGAGGCTGGGCAGCCACGAGTTCGGAGTCGTTCGAGCGGTTGCCAATCTTGTCGACAGCCTTGATTTTATAGACATAGGCCTTGCCTGCCTCACAGGAGTTGTCGACAAACTGTGTGCCAGTGATCTGGCGGCCGATGGTCTGCCAGTTCTCGCCTTCTTCGGTCGTGGCCTCGCCACGCAGGACGATGTAGGAGGCGAGGTCGGTCTCGGTGTTGGCTTCCCATTCGAGCAGGACAGATGCAGCCTGCGAAGTGGCGGTGAGGCCGACAGGGGCTGCAGGTGCATTGGTCTCGACGGCAGAACCGACGGCATCGGAAGGCACCAGTCGCCAGCGTAAATAAGTGTCGTTGGTCTTGAGTGCCTGCTGCGTAGGATTAGCCGATGAGGAAGTCATGCCCAGGTAGAGACCGGAGAAGCGCGACTGGATGTAGTAGTCGCCATCGCCGGCATAGATGAGGTGCCACTGTTCGTTCGAACCGCCTCCACCGTCGTAAACAATATAACCTCCACCTACGCTGGTTGACCAGTTGAGCACATTCACGTAGAGGTTGCTCTGGTTGTTCTTCAGATAGAAGTAGCAGAAGTCGCCGCCCACGGTTGCAGGAACGGCCTCGACTTTCCACAACTGTTGCGTCTTGTTCGACTTTCTTTCGATGACGATAGTCGAGCCATTGGTCGAAAGTACCTTCTTGGAACGGGGATTGACGAGGTAGTAGGTTCCGTCGGCAATCGGACCCGAAGCCACGTCAGCACCGTCGGTGATGTGGATGGTCGTCTCGGCATTGGTCTGACCCTGCTGATAGCCACGGCCGCCAGGGACGGTCTGGCTGAACAGACGTGTCGGGCCATAGCCGTCGTAGAAGACGTCTTGGTCCTGGCTGGCCAGTTCGAAGGTGTTGGTGTTGGCCTGGCGTTCGCTTCCTCCGAGGAAGGCATCGACGCTGCCGTCGGGCAGACGATAGACACAGCCGGCCGTCCATGTGTTGCGGCTCTCGCCGTAGCCCAGACGCATACCGCCAGCCGAGGCTTTGCAGTAGCGGCCACGGGTCACACCGTCGAAGCCCCACCAGATGCCGTTCTGCAGACCGTATTCCACACCGACGAAGGCTTCCATCGTGTTGTGCAACTCGTCGGCCGTAGCCAGTTTGCCGTCGGCACGGACGGTCTCGAAGAACTGGGCATAGTGGGCAAACGAACCTGCCAACTGGTGCGTGTTACCCTCGTCGACATACGGCTTCATGTAGTTGTACCACTCGAGGGCAGGGTCTGTATTCAGCGTATTACCGGCGCTGATGCGGATGTTGTCGAAGAAGGGATCGGCACGAAGCAACTCACACACCTGGCGGAAGTGTTCTTTCGTGCCTTGTCCGTTGGACGTGAGGTCAGGCTCGTTCATCGGGGCAACCGACTCGACGGTCATGCCCAGTTTCTCCGCCTCGATGATGGAGGCCTTGATCATGTTGTACCAGTTATGGGGCTTGCCATAGTAGTACAAGGCAATTTTGGTAGGGTCTTTGTGGTCGCTGTTGATGAGTACCGTCGTCACGCCGCTGGCCTTCATCATTCTGACACGTTCCTTCAGGTCGTTGTACTGTTCGGTCGAGAGTTTCAAGTCGTCGCCCACCGAGTCGGTTGGCTGGAACGAGATGCGTCCATAGCTGAGATACTCCTTGCCGATGTGGTTCACGCCACAAAGCACGTTGTTCTCGCTCATCCAGGCTGTGTCCATGCCCCAGCGGATGCGGCGTTCCACACCCTCGCCCTTGTACAAATAATTGACGCGGGTCGACGAGGCCGTCGGTGCCAGAATCCACATTGACGAATGGGGTGCACGCTCCTGTGCGCTTGCCGATAGCACACTGGCCAGGCTAGCAATCAGTAAGGTAAAGAATTGTTTCATAATCGTTATTATTTAATAATGAGGTATTAATGTTCCAGCAAAAAACCGAAAAATTTGCACCGCAGTCGAAATATATTTGCACCGCAGTCCGCCTATAGTTGCACCGCAGTGTAACTAAAGTTGCACTGCGGTGCAATTTTTTCGACTTTTCAAGAGCGTTTAAACAGGTTCAGAGAAGGCTACTGAACGACCTTTTTCGTCGTTGCGCTGCCGTCGGCACGGTGCTGCTTCATGATGAACAGACCGCGTGAAGGTGTCGATGTGCGACGTCCGTCGAGCGTCCAGAATTCGGTCGAAACCACCTCTGCCGAAACCTTCGACGGGGTTTCGATGCCCGTGGGCACACCGTTCATAACGGCGAGAATCTCGTCGCCGGTCAGAGCGTAGTTGTAGAAACGCAGGTCGTCCATATAGGCCGACATGAACGGACCGACACCCTTCTGATTACGTCCGATGAAGCCCAAGCCCGGATGGATGTCCGTCGGGTTGATGGTGATTTCGGTCGAAGAGGCCACTTCCTCGGCATCGATATAAATCTTCACCTCCATGCCTTCGTCGGTCATGCCGATGGTGAGGGCGACATGATGCCATGACGTCCGGCTCAGGGGTTCGGGGCAGAGAACCGACTGTTCCTCTTCGCCGTTCTTGATGACAAACGCCATGTTTCCGTCGTCGTTGGAGGGCGTGAGATACATGCACTGGTCGGGGTTGTTGCCGAAGTCGAAGATACGGTCGTTCTTACTGCCGCTGCGCCAACGCATCCATGTGGCAAAGGTCCACTCACGCTGGTCGCCCACTTCGTGAGGCAGCAGGAGGTAGTGGTTGTCTTTGAGATTGATCGAGGCCGTTCCTTCCTTCACCGTCGAAGCCATGGCCAGATAGGCCGGTGAAGCATCGCAGACAGCGTCGAAGAGGTTGTCGCTGTTGTCGTGCAACGACTTGTCGAACGAGTAGTGGGCGATGAGGCCTTTCTCGCCGTTGGCCTGTGCCGTCAGCAGTTCGGAATCCTCAGAGCGGTTGCAAGAAGTGTCAACTGCCTTGATCTTGTAGATATAGGTCTTGTGGGCAGCACAGGTGTTGTCGAGGAACTTTGTCTCGGTCAGACGGTGGGCAATGGTGGTCCAGTTCTCGCCCTGCTCGCTGTCGTCGGTCAACTCAGCGCGCAGAATGGTGTACGAAGCCAGGTCGTCCTCGGTGTTGGGTTCCCACTCAATCAGGATGGAAGCAGGCAGCGGCGTGGCGGTGAGGCCGACAGGGGCTGCAGGTGCTTCGAGTTCACACTTTGAACCGACTGGAACGAGGCGCCAGCGCTGCATGGGGTCTTCCTTGTCGAGATAGTTCTGATACACTTGTCCGTTTCCGTTGTAGATGCCGAGATAGAGGCCCGAGAAACGCGACTGTATGTAGTATTCGCCATTGCCGGCATAGACGAAGTGCCACTGCTCGATGGCTCCCTTGCCGCCTGGGTAAACGCAGATGTTACCGTTCTGGTTGGTGTTCCAACTGCTGTTGAAGCCAATGTTGAGGTTGCTGTTATAGACGTCCATCAGGCGGTTGCCCTGCTTGTTCGTAAGGTAATGGTAGCAGAAGTCGCCGCCGACACGTGCCGGCACGGCCTCGACGGTCCAAATCTCGTCGTTACGGGTCGAGCTGGCCTGCTCGGTGGCCTGGATAAAGGCAGGACTGGACGTGTTGCTTGCCGTGGAAATGATGCGCACAGGATGACTCGAGTCGCCCGCGTTCATGATGAAGTATTCTCCGTTCAAAATCGGTCCGTCGGGCACATCGTCGCCTGCCGTGATGCGAATCGTCGTCTCGGCATTGGTCTGACCTATCTGATAACCAGTTCCGCCAGGAATCTCACAATTGAACAGACGTACGGGACCATAGCCGTCGTAGAAGACGTCGCGGTCCTGACTGGCCAGTTCGAAAGTGTTGGTGTTGGCCTGGCGTTCGCTCGAGCCGAGGAACGCATCGACGCCACCGTCGGGCTGACGATAGACGCAACCAGCCGTCCATGTGCCACGGCTCTCGCCATAGCCCAGACGCTGGCCGCCTGAAGTGGCACGGCAATAACGGCCACGAGTCACACCTTCGTAACCCCACCAGATGCCGTTCTGAAGTCCGTACTCAACTGCCACGAAAGCCTCCATCGTGTTGTGCAACTCGTCGGCCGTAGCCTGGTTGCCATCGGCACGAACCACTTGGAAAAAATTGGCATAGTTGGAGAACGTGCCCGCCAACTGGTGCGTGTTGCCTTCGTCAACATAGGGCTTCATGTAGTTGTACCACTCGAGCGCCGGGTCGGGATTCAGCGTGTTGCCTGCGCTGATGCGGATGTCGTCGAAGAAGGGGTCTTCGCGAATCAACTTACACACCTGTCGGAAGTGCTCTTTCGTGCCCTGTCCGTTGTAGGTGTAGTCGGGCTCGTTCATCGGTGCAATGGACTCGACGATCATGCCCTGTTCCTGTGCAGCGATGGTCGTAGCCTTAATCATGTTGTACCAGTTCTTCGGCTTGCCGTAGTAGTACTTGGCAAGTTTGTCGGGGTCGTTCGGGTCGCTGTTCAGCAGGATTCTCGTCACACCCGTCCGCTTCATGTTGTTGATGCGGTTGGTCAGGTTTCTCGACTGGGCATTCGACAGTTTCAAGTCGTCGCCCACAGAGTCGGTCGGTTGGAACGACACACGGCCGTAACTCAGGTTCTCCTTACCGATGTGATACGAACCGCGGACGATGTTGTTGCGGTCGTTCCATGCCGTGTCCATACCCCAACGCACGCGGTATTCAATACCTTCGTCGTCGTACTTGTAGGGGACCTGTGTGGAGCCTGTAGGCGAAGCCACCAGCCACATCGACGCATGTGGTGTGCGTGTTTCTTCCTCCTGTGCAAAGGCTGTCGATGCACACAACAGCACAAGCACAAACAAAGTAAATGTTCGTTTCATAATTTTGTGTTTGAAAGTTAGAAATGTTAGTATTAGGTTATAATTTAGTACTAAAGATGTGCAAATATAAAGAAAATCTCGTGTTTCCCCATGCATTTTGCGCACTTTTTTCTCTGAAAATCAATTTTTTGTCCTTTTCCGCTTGAAACTCCTGTAATTTTTTCTTAACTTTGTACACATTTTTACAGCAACATGGACAACATCACTAAAATCGTGCTTACCGGCGGACCGTGTGCCGGAAAAACCACCGCGCTGGTGCGCATCATCGAACATTTCTCCAGCCTCGGGTTCAAAGTTTTCACCATTCCCGAAGTGCCGACGCTCTTTACACAGGCAGGCATGAACTACCTGACGAAGAACCAGGGCTTCTTCTACGAAGGCGAGAAAGCCACGTTGGAAATCCAGTTGGCTCTGGAGGACAAGTTCCTGCGCATGGCCCAGGAGTGTGAACAGCCCTGTCTGATTGTCTGCGACCGCGGCGCCATGGACATCTCAGCCTACATGGCTCCCAAGACATGGGAAGAAATCACGCGCTCGGTGGGCACCAGCACGCCCGAGTTGCGCGAACGCTACGATGCCGTGCTGCACCTGGTGTCGGCCGCCGACGGTGCCGAACAATACTACACCACCGCCAACAACGCCCAGCGCTATGAGCAGATGAACGAAGAGGGTCTGCGCATTGCCCGCAGCCTGGACAAGAAGGTGATTCACGCCTGGACAGGACACCCCCATCTGCGCGTCATCAACAACCACGATGACTTCGATGCCAAGATGAACCGCGTCCTGAAGGAGATTTCCAACGTGCTCGGACTGCCACAGCCCATTGTCGAAGAGCGCAAATACATCGTCGAACTCACTGGCAGCCTGCCCGAGGACGGCATCCAAAGCGAAATCACACAGACCTACCTGCAGGCCGAACCGGGCACTGAAGTGCGCCTCCGCAAGCGCGGATGGGACCAGAAGCAAGTCTATGTTCACACTACAAAGAAGAAGATTTCGGAGAGCGAAGAACTCGTCACCGAACGCCAAATCAACAACAGCCTTTACGAGATGATGCTCGGTCTGGCCGACCCCACACGCCACACCATCCAAAAACTGCGCAACAGTTTCATCTGGAAGGGCCAGTACTTCGAAGTCGACACTTATCAGAACCAACTGCAGGGCCTCGTCATCCTCGAGACCAAAGGCATCATCGAGGGCGAACCTGTGAAATTCCCGCCGTTCCTCAACGTCATCAAGGACGTCACCGGCAACGAGGAATACTACAATTATAATTTGGCGAAGAAGTAAC
>R23__coassemble_1313_pt1 | contig 12088 bp, 6 predicted proteins | sample R23__metabat2_high_PE_006 | metagenome-assembled genome bin R23
GTCTCTACGAGGGCGGACGCAAGGTCATCACCTTCTGCGGCGTCCTGCAGCAAGGCGTCTTCCCGCTGCCCGAACTCCTTTCCCTGTCGATGAAATACGGACAGGAAGACATGAGACGTGCCGTCGAAATCGAACTTGCCGTCTCGCTCCATCCCGACCGAACCGGCGAACTCTACTTGCTGCAAATCCGACCGATGGTCGATATGAAGATGTCGCTCGACGAGGACATCACCCTCCTGCCCGACAGCGACGACATGGTCATCCGCTCCCACAACGCCATCGGCCACGGCATCATGCCCGACATCCGCGACGTCATCTATGTGAAGACCATCGACCCTGCGACAGGCAACAACATCTACTCGTCCTCCAACAACCCTGTCATTGCCGAGGAAATCGAGCAAATCAACCGCACTTTCCTCGCCGACCGCGACAGCCACGGCTACGTCCTCGTCGGCCCCGGGCGTTGGGGCTCGAGCGACCCGTGGCTGGGCGTACCCGTCAAGTGGCCTTCGATCTCTGCAGCACGAGTCATTGTCGAAGCCGGTCTGCAGAACTACCGCGTTGACCCCTCGCAAGGCACCCATTTCTTCCAGAACCTCACCTCGTTCGGCGTCGGTTACTTCACCGTCAACGACTTCCTCGGCGACGGCATCTACCGCCAGCACATCCTCAACGCCCTGCCAGCCGTCAACGAGACCGAGCACGTGCGCCACGTCCGTTTCCCGTCGGTCCTCACCATCAAAATCGACGGCACACGCAAGGAAGGCATCATCGTCCGAATGCCCTAACATCATCTACATTGTATATATAGGTCCAAGCGCTTGGAAAAATCACGCCAAGCGCTTGGAATTTTTACGCCAAGCGCTTAGCGTATTTTCGCTAAGCACTTGGCGTTAGAAATAAAAGTGTGAAAAAGGCGGTTTAATCCGTCTTGCGGACAGTGTCCATCAGCCGATAGGTGTCGGTGAGGCTGGAGAGCGGCGTGAGGTTCGTTGCCTTACGCCCTTCGCAGAGGTTGACGAAGGTGAGAATTTCGTCGTAGTATCCCTGTGTGACGAGGGTGTTGTTCTGGGGCACGGGATTGAACGTGTTGCGGCCATAGAGGTACTGAACCGTGGGCACAGTGGGATGGATTTTCTCCATGGGCACACCGAAGACAGTGCGCTGCCGAGGCTGACAAGTCAGTGTCTCAAGGTTGTCGAGGTCGTAGATGGCTGCGGACGTGACGACGTGGAGCGACTCGTGAGCGGTCGTCCAGTTATAGTCGGTCGAGAGTTCCAAAGTGCCCGATGCCTTCTCGTGCTGCAGCATCAGAAGATAACTGCTGTCGGAGGTGCGGCACGAGGCTTCGACCTTGGCCGGGCCGAACAGGTGTGTGATGAGGTCGAGGGGATGGATGTAGAGGTCGGTAAGAGCGTCGCCTTCGGGATAGGCTCCTGTCTGGTAGTGAAGGTCGTAATGTGCCTTTCCACCCGACGTCAAATGCTTTTTCAAAATCTGGACGGCTGGTGCATAGCGTTTCTGAAGGCCGACGAGGACGGTTGCGGCTTGAGCATTGAGCGTTGAGAGTTCATCGAGGGTAAGGCAGGGTGGCTTCTCGATGAAGAGCGGTTTGCCGCTTTGGATGACCTGTTGGGCAAGCCGGAAGTGTGCCTTGGGACTTGCAGCCACGAAAACTCCGCCGATGTCGGGGTCATGCAGGATGTCGTCGAGACGAGTGGTCGCATGGATGTGCGGAAATTTACGCTCGATGAGTTTCGCCTTCTGCTCGTTGGTGACGCAGATGTACTTCAACGGCACGCCGAGATAGTGGAGCACAGGATAGAGGTTGGTCAGGCTGTGCTGCCCCATGCCGACGAAGGCGTAGGGATGGCTGTAGGTTTGCGCCAGATATTGCTCGGTGCGCTGGCGCTTGAAGCGGTCGATGAGTTGTTGCAACACGGGGAGAATTACTGACTTACGATTTTTAATTTTTAACTTTTAACTTTTAATTGTTTAAGGTGGCGGCGATAGGTCATGTGCGGGTCGTCGGTCCACTGGTATTTTCCATAGAACCGCTCGATGAGCGACTTGGGCAGGAATCGTTCCATGTTGCGGACCAGGATGATGTCGTACTTGCGGTGGAAGTTAATCCAGCACTGGTTGCACTCCTTGCTGTACTGGCACTGCGTCTGCGTGGCTGCTGTGCCGTTGAAAATCTCGTCGAGCGTGTTCTGGCGCAAGTTGCCGAGGTTAACGCCGAGGTTCTGACACAGGGGAACGTCGCCGTTGGAATGGATGACGAGCGAGGAGAAGATGCTCTGGCAGCGCAACTTGAGATGGCCGCGACGCCACTGGTCGTAAAGTGCGACGAAATCGTAGTTCTCCTGTGTGTCGTGTATGTTTTCAGGGATGTTCTGCAGATAGTCGGTCGTGTCAATCATCTCAGCCGTCGTGTCGAAGAAGTCCATCGTACCGTAGATGCCGATGCGCACGTCGATGTGGTACTGCTTGGCAATGTTGACGACGTGCTCCATGTCCTTCATCGTGTTCCACGGCGAAAGACAGAACATGAGCGAGATGGGCACCTCGTCCTTCAGTGTCTCGACACACTCGATGACGTGATCGTAGCCGTCGCGACCACGCATCACCTTGTAGGTCTCACGGTCGCCGTCGAGCGAGAGGTAGAGACGCACAGGATGATAACGGCGCACGGCATCGATGACGAGTTTAGGCGCAAGGCCATTCGACAGCAGCGTGTATTTAGGGTGATTCTGCTGCAGCCACTCCATGATTTCGTTGGCCTGCGGGTGGAGCAGGAATTCACCGCCTTCGAGACCTACGACCGTGCGACGTGTGACGCACTTGCTCTGCACGATGGCTTTGACTTCGTCGAAGGTGAGGTATTCGTGGGGTTTCTGCCAGATGTTGCAGTGCTTGCAGCGCGACTGGCACATGGTGTTGGCATAGAGCATCAGTTGCGAAAGCCGTTTGTGGTGTGGGCGCAACTGGTTGTTGAGGTATAGAAGACCGTTAAAAAGATAGTCGGTAATGCTGTACATGTTTTCGTTCAATGATGAATCTTTTTGCAAAGTTAGTGCTATTTTTTTTGATTATCATAAAAAGATGTCGTATTTTTGCAGAAAATAATATCACTTTTCACTTTTAACTTATCACATGAAAGGTATCGTACTTGCAGGTGGTAGCGGCACACGCCTCTATCCCATTACGAAAGGAGTGAGCAAGCAACTCATTCCCATCTACGACAAACCGATGGTCTATTATCCCATCTCCGTTCTCATGCAGGCCGGCATCCGCGACATCCTCATCATCTCGACGCCCTACGACCTCCCAGGTTTCCGCCGACTGCTCGGCGACGGCAGCGACTACGGCGTGCGTTTCGAGTATGCAGAGCAACCGTCGCCCGACGGACTGGCACAGGCGTTCATCATCGGCGAGGAGTTCATCGGCGACGACTCGGCCTGTCTCGTGCTCGGCGACAACATCTTCCACGGCCATGGTTTCACAGCCATGCTCACCGAGGCTGTCCGCACGGCCGACGAAGAGCAGAAAGCCACCGTCTTCGGCTATTGGGTAAACGACCCCGAACGCTATGGCGTTGCCGAATTTGACGACGAGGGCAACTGCCTCAGCATCGAGGAAAAACCCCAGCACCCAAAGTCCAACTATGCCGTCGTCGGACTCTATTTCTACCCGAACCGTGTGGTCGATGTTGCCAAACACATCAAGCCCTCAGCCCGTGGCGAACTGGAAATCACGACCGTCAACCAGGTATTCCTGGCCGACAAGGAGTTGAAGGTGCAGCAACTCGGACACGGCTTTGCCTGGCTCGACACTGGCACACACGACTCGCTCTCCGAGGCCTCGACCTACATCGAGGTGCTGGAGAAGCGTACGGGCCTCAAAATCGCCTGCCTCGAAGGCATCGCCTACCGCAAGGGTTGGATTTCGACCGAGAAACTCCGCGAAGTCGCCCAGCCGATGGTGAAGAACGAATACGGGCAATACCTCCTCTCGCTTGCCGACACTCATTATTTCGGCGAAGTGAAGGGGTAAGAAACTCCGGATTTTTAATCAATTGTATTTATAGCTCCAAGCGCTTGGCGTAATCACGCTAAGCGCTTGGCGTTTTTTCTCCAAGTGCTTAGCGTGAAAACGCCAAGTACTCGGAGGTGGGTCTGGCGTTCAGTCTTTTTTCTTCATGAATGCCCCGGGCGTGAGTCCGAACTGGCGCATGAAACAGGAGGTGAAGTAGGCGACCGACGAGAAGCCTGTGCGTGCAGAAACTTCCTTGATGCGATAGCGTCCGCTGCCGAGCATCTCGGCGGCTTTCTTCAGGCGGCAGAGGCGGATGAAGTCGTTGGGCGAGAGCGACGTGACACCCTTGACCTTGCGGTAGAGGGTCGATGTGCTCATGTTCATGTTCTCGGCCAGCAGTTCGACGGTGAGCCCGGGATCGTCCAGGTGCTGTTCGACGATGCTGTTGAGGCGGTCGAGCAGACCTTCGTCGGCTGTGTTCGAGGCGACGGTGGTCACATGGGCATAGGGCGACGAGAGCATGGCCGAGCGGATGAGTTGGCGGCCACGGATGAGGTTGTCGATCTGTGCCTTCAACTGCACACTCGAGAAGGGTTTTTCGATGTAGGCATCGGCCTGCGACGAGAGTGCGTCGAGGTGGTCCTGCAGCGAGACTTTGGCGGTGAGCACGACGATGGGGATGTGGCAGTAGCGCATGTCGCCCTTGACGCGCTTGCAGAGTTCGATGCCGTTCATCACGGGCATCATCACGTCGGTGACGATGAGTTGGACGTTCTCCTGCTGCAGGAGTTCGAGGGCCTGCTGGCCGTTGTCGGCCTGGAGGATGCGGTAGTGGGCGGAGAGTTCCTCGCAGATGAACTCACGCAGTTCCTGCTCGTCATCGACGATGAGGATGGCCTCACCCCCCGGTCCCCCTTTATCTCCCCCGAGAGGGAGAATTTCTGCACCCTTATCGCCGTTTGTCTCACGTGAGGGAGGAGTGTCGATGGGTGAGGCCTCGGTGATGGGGAGTGTGAGCACAAAGCAGTTGCGGTCGTGCTGGCGTTCGTCGTAGGTGAGGGTGCCGTTCATCATCTCGGCAAGCGAACGGGCAAGGGGCAGACCGAGTCCGCTGCCTTTGACCGTGGCGTTGACCTGGGTGCCGTAGTACTGATAGAAGGGCTTGAAGATTTCGTCGAGTTGGTCGTGAGGGATGCGAGGACCGTCGTTCTCGACCCTGATGCGCACATGGTCGCCTTCGTCGCGAAGGGCCACGCCGACGTGACGTTCGCCGAACTTCATGGCGTTGGAGAGCAGGTTGCTCACGATTTTGGTCAGTGCCTCACGGTCGGCCATGACACTGGGACCGCTGCCCTCAGGCAGGTCGATGTCGTAGCGCATGGCCTTCTGATGGGCGGCAGGCGTGAAGTCGGCACACACCTCGCGCAGCAACGATGTGACGTCGGTGGGCAGGAAATTGAGGAGGAATTGGGACGACTCAATCTTGCGGAAGTCGAGCAGTTGGTTGACGAGGTTGAGCAGACGCTGTGCGTTGCGGCGCAGGGTGGAGAGTTGAGAGGGATGCTGTGTCTCGGCTTCCATCCGCTCGATGGAGCCCATGATGAGGGAGAGTGGTGTGCGGATTTCGTGGGTGATGGTGGTGAAGAACTGAATCTTCGACTGAAGGACATCGCGGTAGCGTTCGTTCTCCATACGCTCGTTGGCGATGCGGCGCTTCTCGCGGCGACGACGTGTGGCAGCACGGTAGATGTACCAGCCCAGCACACATGCCAGCAAGAGATAGAGCAGGAGCATGGGCGTCGAGGTCCACCACGGACGGTGGACGACAATGCGCAGACGTGAAGCCTCGGTCTCGTCGTCCCATCGGCCATTCTCACGCGAGGCCTGTACGACCAGTGTATAGGTGCCAGGCGAAAGACCTGCCAGGGTGAGACGTTGCGCACCTTTCGTCACCGTCCATTCGCTTTCGATGCCTTCGAGACGGTAACGGTACCAGATGGCTTGCGGCACGCTGTAGAGCGGACAGGCAAAGTCGATGGAAAGCGAAGTCTGGTCGTGTCGCAAATGGATTTCGTCGGCATAGAGCAGCGACTGCTTCAGGATGTCAGGGTCGCTCTGGCGGGTCACTTCACGTCCTTCGACAAAAAGTCCCGTGAACAGCACACGCAGTTTCTGGCTTTTGGCCATGGCAGACGAAGGCACAAAACTGACCAGTCCTTTGAGCGTACCGAAGTAGATGCGGCCCGTCGAATCGCGCAGACCAGAATTGAAGTTGAACTGCTCGGTGGGCAGTCCGTTGGCGCTGCTGTAACGGCTCACGGCCGTATCGTCATAACAGTAGAGACCGTCGGTCGTCGAAATCCACAGCCGCCCATTGCCGTCCTCCGAGAGTTTGTCAATACCGATGCCCGAACGTGCCAGTTCTGGCAGAGGTTGGGAGGCCTGACCGTCGGCATCAATGTTATAGAGACCGTTGCTCGACGAACCTACCCACATCCTCCGCTGCGAATCCTCGAACACGGTCGTAGCGTTCGTGATTTCAGGACACAGCCGCTTGAGCGGTGCACCCATCTTGTCAGCGCAGAAGATGCCACCTGTCAGGTCAGCCACCCACAGACGCCCCTTCGAATCCTCGTAGATGTCGTGGATAAAGCCTTGCCCCTTACCTTCGTAGGTCGAGAAGGTACGTGTGCCCCGGTCATAGACGAGAAGGCCGAGGTACATAGTACCTGCCAAGATGTGGCCATCATGAGTGCGCTGCAGATGGACAAAGGTATTGGTGTGAAGGCCTGCCTCGCCGCTGACAAGATGCGACGTTACCCGTGCCGTCCTTGTATCGACGATGTAAATACCTTCGTCGTACGTACCAAGCCACAGGTCGGTGCCGTCGGTCATAAGCGTCTGTATGTTGCGGGTAATGGGAGAGCCTTGCCACGTCAAATCGACTTTCTGCAAACCGTCCTTGTAGAGAAAGACACCACCATCTTCGGTGCCAACCCACAACTGGCCCTGTGCATCGACTGCCATTTCACGCACCACCTTTGCCATGGCCGTACCGCTTGCATCCACAGGCTGCCACACACTGAACATCTCTTCACGTTCGTCCGGCACATAGTTCATGCCACCGAAGAACGTACCTGCCCACACACCGCCTTCACGGTCGCTGAACAGCACATGGACGGCATTGTCGCTCAACGAATAAGGATCGCTGAAGTGCTTGCGCATATGGGTTGTCTCTCCTGTCCGCAGGTTATAGACGACGATGCCCTCTTCAGTACCCATCCAGAGCGTTGGGCTACCGTCCGAGGATGGTCGTTCAATGGCAGTGTGAAGGAAGTAGGGCTTTGTCGGAAAGCCTTCGGCAAAGAGGTCGCTCTTCTGCCCTGTAGCAGGGGAAAAACGGTAGCCGTGCAGATGGTTGGTGAGCAAAGCGAGGTCGCCGTCGCTCAGTTCCAAAATAGCGTTCAACCATTCGCTGCCTTCTACCTGTTCCTTTGTCAGGACGTCGAAGCCGACAAACTTGTCGTTGCGATCTTCGTAGCGGTAGAGACGTCCGTCGGTGCCACACACCCAGACGATGCCGTTATGTCCCATACACAGGGCGTAATGCACACCGTAGGTCCTGACAGTGCCGTCCTTGGGATGGTAGCAGACAAGGTCTCGGTCGGTTCTGGCCCAAATACGCCCCTTGTGGTCAGTAAGCAGCGAGACAACCATCACACCGTTACTCAACTCCGTCGCCTCGACACGTTCGAAACGGTCCTGCTGTGGGTCGAACGAACAGAGACCATTGGTCGTGCCAATCCACAGACGTCCTTCGGCATCTTCGGCCAGCGAATTGATGGTGTTCGAAGGCAGAGACCAGACATCTTGTGTGTTGGACGCAAAGTAGGTGTGGAAACGGATGCCGTCGAAGCGGTTCAGACCGATGTTCGTTCCTACCCACACCAGTCCGCGGCTATCCTGCATAGCGCAGTTGACGTTGAGATTCGACAGTCCCTCTTCCCTTCCGTATTGTCGGAAACGATAGGACGTCTGTGCCTGCAAAGTACAGCAAAGCAGCGTCAGCAACAGTGTATGGAAAAATCTCATATTCTTACAAAATTGTACTTTGTACTTGTTTCATTGTGCCAGTCCCTGTGTGCGGCGATATTGCTGGTCGAGCCGTTGCAGTTCGTCCAGCGACAAGTTGGCGATGTCGTTTAGTTCGATGCTTCCGTAGGCATCCTGCATACGGCAGAGCGGGTCGAGTTGGGTGGCAGTCACCCAGGGCAGCCACAGATTCACGCCGTCGCCTCGGTTGGTGACCAGTCGCAGCGCCTCGGTCTGCAAGCCGCGATGGGCATAACCGAGTTTGTTGTCGTAGTTCATCGTCTGCTTCGTATTGTAGGCCAGCAAACGGGCAATCTTCAGCAGATATTCATCGCCTGTGAGGACATAGAGGCGCAGATATTCGAAGGCATTGTAGGCCAGTCCGCAGTCGGCACCGCTGTGACCTGTGGCGATAATCGTAATGCCAGCGGTGTTCTTGTCCGACGACCACGGAGCCGTGATGCCAGGTTGTGCCGGAATGTTCCAGGCATACATGTAAGTGGCGGTGTAGTAGGCAGCCTGAACTGCGGCGTCGAGCCACTTCTGCTCCTGCGTCACGTCGTAGAGGGCGAGCATGGCTTCCAGCATCTTCTGGCCGCTCTCACGGTCCTTGACATAGGGATTGTCGATGACGCTGCCTATAAATTTATAAGGTGTATGTATCTCGGTCAGGCAGAATTCACCTGCTTTCAACGCGGCGTTTTTGTACTTCTCGTCGAGGGTGACGACATACATCTGAACGAGGAAGCGGATGACGTTCGAGGTTAGGTACTTGCCTGCATCGACCACAGCCCCGTTGTTGTCATAGGCCTTTGCCAGACTGCCGTCCGAGGCTTGCTGGGCGAGCATCCAGTCGGCAGCACCACGGCAGAACTTCAGCCACTGCGGTTTGCTTCCGGGACGAGAACGCTCGGCCACTACCCATGCCTCGATCAGCGACTCCATACCGCCCTGCATGTTGCGCAGGTCGTTGTAGTTGCGGAAACTGTTGTACGGGGCAATGTCGTACCAAATGCGGGGCATGCCGTTGGCTATCGGACTGCGACGTGCCCAGAAGTCGAGTATCTGCTCACCTTTGATGCGGTAGGTCTCGTTCTGATGCTCCACGCCATAGCGGTAGAGATAGTAGGCACAGGCCGTCTGCATGCCCACAAATCCCATGTCGTAGGAGCGTTCACGCACCGACCCGCTGACGGTCTCGACCGAGAAGGGGAAACCTGGTGCACCCTCGCTCTTCATCCAGTATTTGTCGAGCAGTTGCAGGGCATAGCGCTGCACGGTAGTACCACGGGCCGAGGTCAGCACCTTCGGGTTGTAGATGTCGAAGGCGTGCTGCCAGTGGGTACGGACAGCAGAGGGAAAGTCCTGCTCTTGCGAGGCATGCAGTTCGAGGTTGTAGCGGTGCCAGGTGCTGGTGGCCACAGGATGACTGCGGCGGGCCCAGCGGCGGTCGGCTGTGCCACCACCGTCACTGTACGAATGTTCACCTTCGCTTCCAGGGAAACAGTAGGCCAGTTGCGGATACGAACGGGTAAGGCAATATCCTATCGAACCATAGTGAAACGCATTGTCGACCAAATGGCCCATTCCCCAATCGACGGCAGCCGTGGTTGGGTTCTGATTGTCATCGCAGAGCGCCAGCGTCGTGCCGCCACTCGTGCGCCGCATCATGGCCATGGGCAGCGGAGTCCGTTCCTCACGAGCCAGAATCCACTGGTCCGTAAAGTCGTGTCCGATGCTGGCGTCGGTCATGTTTTGTCCGTCGATATAGACCAGGGCAGGCAGAAAATACTGATAGGCCGACTTGCCCATCTGACGCTGGTCGCCAATGAGAAAATAGGTATTGAACGAGGCGTCGGCGGCTTTGGCAGTGACCACACGAACCACACGTTGCAGCCTCAGACTCTGTCGCGACGTCAGCACCGACCAGGTGTCTGTGAACAGGAACTCCGAACCAGCCGCTGTCTTCACCGTTGCCGTAGCGACGATGCGACCTTCGGTCGATGTGTCGAGGGCATCATAGGGAGCCGAGTAGAACGTCGCCGCGTCGTTGCTGGCAGCGAACACCTCGACCACAGCCGCCATGCCGTCCTGCGGCACAAACGTCTGGCTGCCCTGGCTGCACTGCCACGAGTAGCCGTCGTCCTTTGTTACAAACGTCAGTTTCATGTCGGCAGCAGTGAGCGTCGGCAGATCGTCGGCCCATGCTCCGACAGCGGTCATGGACAGCAGCATCAGAAAGGCTGTTCGCATCATCTTTTTCGTCATCATTTTCATCAGTATGATTAAGTGTTATTATTTCTTTCTATGCGCTTGGCGTTTTTACGCTAAGCACTTGGCGTTCGAACGCTAAGCACTTAGCGTGTTTTTTCCAAGCACTAAAAACCAATTTTTAATTCTTAATAATTATTTTTTAATTCTCATGGCAAAGATAAGGAAAATTTGCCATTGACCCTTTCATAAATCGGTCATATTTTTGCAAAAATCAACCATCACACTTTTTTGAGCGTTTTTTGAAAGACTTTGAACGATGACATATTTCTTTTTTTCATTAACTTTGCAACCAAATCAATCACACACCTACTGTCATGAAAAAACAACTGTTTCTCATTGCTACCCTGCTGACGACGACATTCGGACACGTCGCCGCTCAGGTTGTGCTCAACTTCGACGCCGGACAACCCACACAAACGGCCGACGACTCCTACTATGCCACCTATCTCAAGGAGCACGTCTATACCACCGACGGCGGCTACTATGCCCAACTGCTCCAGAACCCCTTCTTCGAGCAGACCGTCGCCGACAACGCCACGACAGCCATCGCCCTGCAACCCATGAACAGCGGCACACCCGTTCGTGACAACTACTTCGGCATGGCTACCTGGGCCACGGCAGCCGACTTCGACAATGTCACCCTGACCACCCTCGACGGCACCACGGTCTATAGCGACGAATTCACGAAAGTGGGCAACGAATGGAACCCCAATGGCGGCTCGTGGCAAGTGGCCGACGGTGTGCTCCGTCAGACCGACACAGGCAATCTGGGCGACCTCAACGTCTGCTACAAACGTACGGGCCACGAAGGCATCCTCTCGCTCGACGCCACCAAACGCAGCGGTGTCGAAGGTTTCCTCATCGCCTTCAGTTACATCGACAACGAGAACTACTGCTGGTGGAACATCGGCGGATGGAACAACTCGCAGCATGCCATCGAGCAGTGTGTCAACGGCGTGAAGACCACCCTGACCACCGCTTCCGGCAGCATCGTGACCGGTCAGACCTACCGACTGAAAGTCAAGATGGAAGGCGAACATGTGCTCTGCTACATCGACGACCGTCTCATCCACGACATCACCCTTCAGAACACCAGCACCCTCTACGGTTCGGCTGCTGTCAGCGACGACGGCAACCGTGTGTGGGTACGTGTAGCCAACCCCACGGCCAGCCAGCAGAACGTCGTCGTCCGTCTGAAAGATGCCGACGTGCAAGGCGCTGCCCTCATCCGTAAGAGCGTCTCTCAGACCTTCACCCCCGACCTGCTCGCCAACCTCACCGTCGGCACCACCAGCAGCACCTCCCTCACCCCTGTGATGGACGATGCCGTCCGCTTCGATGCGCGGGCCCGCAGCCTCAACACCCTCGAACTCACCGTCACCGACGTACCCATCGCCACCCACATCGAGGAAACCACCATGGACCAAGTACAAGGCACAAATGCCCCAGCACAAACCGCCATCTATGACCTCGCTGGCCGCCGCATGGCTGAAAATTATGAATCATGCATTAAGAATTCAGCATTGCCAAAAGGCCTCTACATCGTCAACGGAAAGAAAGTCCTCATCCACTGACTGAAAGAAATTGGGATAAATTAGGATAAATTTATTTTTGAGTCGCCTTCGGCGAGAAATCTTACAAATCTTATCAAATCTCACAAAAATTATTTGTAAAATTTGGATAG
>R23__coassemble_1321_pt1 | contig 12003 bp, 4 predicted proteins | sample R23__metabat2_high_PE_006 | metagenome-assembled genome bin R23
CCCCCCCGGGGGCGCCCCTACTTTTGTTTTTTTAATCCCCCCCCGCCTGGCCGCACGGGGGGGGCGTCCATGATGGCGATAGGATTTTCAGGCATCGAGCATCAGAAAATCCTTCGGGCAGGCATGGAAACCTGCACCTACGGGCACTAAATATCTGGTGTAAATAATCGCAAAAACGCCCCAAAATTTGCACCGCAGTCGAAATTTATTTGCACTGCGGTGCGGCTATAGGCGCACTGTGGACGAAATTTATTTCGACTGCGGTGCGTTTTTTGACGGTTTTTTGAGTCCCAGCCCCGACGGTCGGAAGGGCCGCAATACAAAAGGGTGGCAACCGTATGGCTGCCACCCTCTTTCGATATGTTTTCAGCAAATGCTTACTTGATGAACACCTTGCGGCCGTCGATGATGTAGAGGCCGCCCTTCGTGATGGTGCGAACGCGACGTCCGCTAAGGTCGAAGATTTCGCCCTTCGTGCGCTTGTCTGCGTTGACGCCTTCGATGCCAGTCACGATTTCAGGTATTTCCTTGTCGTAGCCGATGTAGGTGAATACAACCGATTCGGCATCGTCGGCCATCGTCAGACCGAAGGTGGTCGTGTAGCCCCAAGAAGCGGCACCGACACCGTCGAGATAGGTGTTGCCCGTGGTCTGGAATCCGCTGGCGAAGGTTGGGTCGGCCTGGATGTCCCAAACGAGGGTGGTCACACCTTCACCGTCGGTGACAGCATAGGTGGGAGGAACTTGTCCGCCGTTGTTCTTGGCATTGAGCCACCAGAGATACGACTTGGTGTCCTCGGTCGAGATGCCCTTAGCCTCGATGACGAAGTAGCGTGTGCCTTCGGTCACGTAGATGATGTTCTCACTCTTGAAGTTCAGGCAGACATTGTTTGCACCCGTCGTGTTGACAACGGTGATGGTTCCGGCCTCGTCGTCGGCTGTGACGTTGGCAGCATTGATGCGGCCTGGGTCGCCAGCCTGCCACTCGCTGGGCAGGAAGGTGTACTCAAACTCTTCGACGGGTTCGGGGATTGTCTCTTCGAAGCCGATGTAACTGATGACAGCGGGTACCGTGGCATCAACCATCGTCAGACCGAAGGTGGTAATCCAGTCGCCGTTGGTCGTGAGTTCGGTGTTCTCCGTAGCGCTGAAGTTGTCGCCGAGTCCGCAGGTGCGGATGTCCCATGCAAATACGGTCACGCCGTCTTCCTCGTAGATGGTGGTCGGCGGAACCTGGCTGCCGTGATTGGCATTGTTCAGCCACCAGAGGTAGGTCAGACCTTCGTCGGTCGACAGACCTGTGGCGCGGATGGTGAAGTAGCGCTGTTCGGGCGTTACGAAGTAGCGGTTGGTCGTCTGGAACTTGAGGGCCACGTTGTTGTTGCCCGGCGTGTTGCTGACGGTGATGGTGTTGGCATCGGTGTCAACCGTCACGTTGGCTGCATTGATGCGGCCTGGGTCGCCAGCGGGCCATTCCGTTGCGACGAATTCGTAGGCAACCGGTTCGTCAACGGGTTCGGTGATGTCCTCGAGCATGACTTCGCGGAAGTAGGCGATGTCGTCGGCGCTGACACCGAGTTTGTTGATGAAGTAGTTCTCAAACTTGTCGCGCAGGGTTTCGCCTTCGTAGCCGAGGATAACGTCGATGCGATCCTGGAACGAGGTCTTCAGGCGATTCGTGGCACCAGGTGCCGCGGAGAACGAAGTGAGTTCGTAGTCCTTGTAAATCTGGTCGATGTCCACACCGAGGATACCTTCGAGCATGAGGGTGAGCAGACCTGTGCGGTCGGCGCCCCATGCGCAGTGGTAGTAAACGGCCTTGCCGTCGCGGAAGTGGCTGATGATGAAGTCAAACTCCTGCTTCAGGCGTTGCTGTGTGCCTGTCTCGCTGATGTTGGCAGCGGTCCAGTCGTTGGCAGCGGCGAAGTAGTAGTCGTCCGAGCCAAAGCCGAAAGCAGAAGTGCCGCAACCCATATCCTTGTCATAGTCCTCGCGGTAGCGGAGGTCGATTTCACCACCGACACCGAGGTCGCGCAACCTCTGCAGGTCTTCAGCCGTTGTCTGGGCATAGCCGTTGAGCGTCGAACCACGGAAGAGGTGTCCGTAGGTGGTGCGCTTGCCGTCCTGTGCCGTCCAACCACCGAGGTCACGGATGTTGTAGGCCGTAGGTGCATAGACCATGCGCAGGTGACCCGTCGTGGTGAACTGGCCTTGGCTGACAACTGAGCCATCAGCGGTAACCGTGTAAGAGTAGGTCTGTTGCGGCAGCAGGTTGAAGATGTAGGCAGCGGGATCGCCAGGCTGAGCCGTGACAGCGGTGCCGTCTTCCAGCGTAACCGTGGCTGCGGTTACCAAACCTACAGGCAGCGGAATGGTCACAGCGTTCGGAATGTCACGGCGTGTAGGTGGAGCCACATTGTACTTGGCCACCTGTGAAGCATCACTCGAGCCGACGTAGGTCACGTTGGCAAGATAACGACGGGCAGCCAGGTTCTCCAGATTAACTTCGAAGTCCATGTTCTGCAGGTCGAGCACATCGAACGTGAGTTCCGAGGCTGCTGTCTCTGCATTCTGCAGGTCAACATACTTCCAGGTGTAGTTGTCGGCATCGGGCTGCATCAAACCACCTTCCCAAGGCAGCACGGTGGTGTTGTACGTAACGGGCTGAGCAGGAACGCGGAACGTGGTCTGCGTCAGTGCGGCTACGCAAGGAACACCAGCGGGAACGGTCTGAACAGGGAACATCTTGGCGACGCCATCCACCACAGCAGTGACTGCGTAGAGTTCGCTGACAAGTTCGTCATCGATGTCAAGCGTGAAGGGCAGGCAGAGCGGTGTGGGTTCGGTGGCATCGACAGTGATTTCGATGGTGGGAACCTCGCCGATATACCAGAGTTTGAAGTTATCGACAGCGGTCCACGAAGTGCCGAACGAGCCACGGAAACCAATGGTGACGTTGGCGTCGTCGTTAATCACACCGATGAGCGTGTTGGGATAGTGACCGGCATCGATGTACTTGCTGGCTCCGTTCGAGTTGTTCGGAACGTAGAACGAAGCGCCGCTGGGCTGCTCGCCGCCGAGGCTGTTGTTCGTCACGCTCTGCACGTCGAACAGGTTCATCAACAGTTGCTGGTTGTCATTCAGATAGACGTTGGAATAGGTCTGCGTGTTACCCGACTGATACGTCTCCCAAGCAGTGTTCATCGGGTCGCCCGGACGGTCGAAGCCATCGACGGTCATCTTGTAAGCACCGGCAGGAAGCAGGTACGGCAGCGTCTGGTTCACATCGAAGTCGCAGTTGTAGTAGCGCAGGATGTTATTGCCGCCGACCACGCCGTGAGCCGTCGTGCTGGCGCAGGTTTCGTTCCAGTACTTCTTGTAGTTCGTGTCGCTGAAGTCAGCATCCTGAATCATCCAAGTGAGGTCGAAACCTTGGCCTTCGTTAATCTTGACAGCCTTGAGGAAGGTGAGCGCCTCGGCCCAAAGACCGTCCTTGATGGTGTTGAGCGCCTCAACCGATTCAACGTTCTCAACGTCGGTGTCGGCCTGAGCGGTGTTGGTGTTGTAGGCGTCGGCAGCGCCGTCTTCATCGGTATAGACATCCGTCTGCGAGATGAAACGCTCCTGAATCATCTGCTTCATCTGCTTGTAGGCAGCATACGGCTCGACGAACGGCTTGGCAGTTTCCTTCGCAGCATTGATGGCTGAAATGGCTGCCTGATAGTCTTCGGCAGAGGTGTAGGTCTTGTTGTTTTCCGTAATGACGGCGTCAAGAATCTCCTTCTGCTTGGTGGGCAGGACGAGTTCGTTGGCAGCCTGGACAGCCAGGGCGAGTTGTTCCTCGTATTCCGACAGGTCGAGCGGTCCGTAGTAACGGAGCGTGAAGTTGTCAACACAGGTCCATTCGGCGCTGTTCGGACAACGGTAGCCGATGGTGACGTCGGATGCCTCGGTCAGCACGGCGGTCAGTGTGTTGGGATAGTAGCCAGCAGCGAAGTACTTGTTGGCTGCACTACTGCCGTCGGGCACGAAGAACGATGCGCCGTCGGGCTGAACGCCACCCAGACTGTTGTTTGTCACGGTCTGCTCGTCGAACAGGTTGTTTACCTTCTGTTCTGTCTCACCGAAATAGAGACAGCCTGTCACTTCCGAGGTTCCGGCGGTGAAGTTCGTGTAGGCCGTAGCAAGCGGGTTGTGAACGCGTTCGAAACAGGTGGCCGTGAGTTTGTACTGTCCTACAGGCAAACTATATGCCAATGTCTGACCCAGGTCGAAGGCGGTGTTCATGTAGCGCATCACGCCGTTGGTCACACCGACGGTTCCGCCGCTGACATCTGTCTCAGTCCAGAAGTTCTTGTACGACGAGTCGCTGAAGTCGGCGTCTTGAATCATCCAAGTGAGGTCGAGACCAACCTCAGGATTGACGGTCACACCCTCCATCCATTTTAATGTAACAGTCCATGCAGCCTGCAGCGCCATATTCAAGTCGTCAGCACTTTCGGCTGAATCTACCATGGGCGAATTGTCGATGGTAGTTAACTGGGAGTTCAGTTCGTCCGTAGCACCCGATTCGTCGGTGTAGGCGCTGGTCTGAGCCACCAGGTTTTCTTGAATCATCTGCTTCAGGTCGTTGTACTTGGCATAACCTTCGGCAATGGGTTGTGCCGTCTCCTTCGCAGCCGTGATGGCGTCGATGGCGGCTGTATAGTCCGCAGCCGTCGTGTATTCCTTATTATACTCTGTGATGACTGCGTCGAGGGTTTCCTTGGCCTTCGTTGGCAGTACGAGATTGTTGGCCTCGTTCACTACCTGTGCCAGTGCTTCCTCATAGGTGGTGAGGTCTTCCGGCATACCGAGATACCAGAGTTCGAAGTTGTCGTAGGCCATCCATGAGTTGGTGGTCAATTCCTTGATTTTCGCGCCGATGGTCAGTTCGCCGTCCATCACAGTCACCTTCACCTCGTTGCCGAAGTACAGACTATGGTCGAAAGCGATGCAGGCATCGGTCGATGCCTTGCTGCCACCATTTTCGAAGTAAGGAATGTAACCAGCGTCGCCGTAGGCACGTCCGTTACCGCCGTTGGCGCTGTAGATGTTCGTGGCCTGCAGGGCTCCCGACCAAAGAATCGGGTGAACGAAGGTCTCCTGGTCGTTGGCATAGATGACGCCCTGACGCGGCATGCTCTCCTCGGTCTGCGCCATCACCTCGGTGTTCGAACCGTGGCGGTAGAAGGCCTGGGCTGTCAGCAAATAGGTACCGTTGGGCACACCTGTCAGTTTCTGCCAGCAGGCGTTCGTCACGTTGAACACCCATCCCGAATTGTTGCAGAGGAAGCCCGTGTTGTTACCCGTCGAGTTGCCGCTCCAAGCCGAGAGGCCCGAGTGGTGACGGTCGAAGTTCGGGCACGTGATGAGGAACGTAGCATCCACGGGATTCTCCTCCGAAGCCTCGCTGAAACGTGCCAGCAGCTCATCCTTCGTCAGCAACTGCCAGTGCGTTCCGAGATCATCGGGGTTGGTCATATTCATGGCAATCTTCGTCTGGCTCAGGCGCTCGGCCTTCGTGCCGCTGTATCCCATCAGACCGACTTCCGAGCGGAAGGTGTAGGTGCCGTCTGGGTTATACGTATAAGTAAAATAGGTAGCACCCGTGCTGCGTGCATTCTCCGTTGCAGCCGATGCATTAAGGTAGCGCGAGTCGAGTGCAGTTCCGAAACCGACCGTGTTTTCATAGACAAACACGCGGAGAGGTTCGCCATGTTGTTTCAGCACAGCCGTGTAGTCATCGTCGCCGCCATAGTTGAACCACAGGTCGGCACTGGGGTTATAGAGATAGTACGTTCCCTCGACGATGGGCTTCTCCGTTACGGGCGCATCGTAGCGTGTGAGGCGCACGTTGTTGAAGCATATCCAGTTGGGATAGTCGCTGGCACTGAAACTCGGCACGGAGATAGTCAGGTTCAACAGGCCATTTTCGCCTACAGTGGTGTAGAGCGTGTTGGTGTATTTGCTACCTTCGTTAAACTCGTCCTTGATATGACTGCGGCTGTTGGGCTTCGTATAGTCCTCGAACGCAATCGAGTACCAGTCGATCACCTGTACCCTTTCGTTATTGGCCTCGATGTAGGCATTGGTGAAGTAGAATCCTTCGTCGCCAAAGGTCTTGCAGCGGTCCATCGCCGTAGCACGGTAGAATGCCTGCACCTCGACCTTGTAGATACCGGGTTGCAGACCTTCGACCACCTGGCTGCAAGTGGCCTGTGTGCCAGCGGCGTTCTGAATCTGATACGAACCGTTGCTGATGGCCGTACCCTGGATGTTGTTCACCGTCCATCCGTCCAGATTCTCATAGAGCGTAGGATTGGTAATCGACGACGTCACATCGACAGGCGTATAGTCGGCCAGCGCAGCCTCCAGTTCGCTCACGTTCGCGGCCGTAATGTCCATCAGTGTAGCCATGGCTGACACGCGTTCATTGTAAGCATTCTGGACGAGGGTTCTCTGCTGCTCACCTGTGACGAATATCCACTGGGCAGCATTCTCCAAACCGTCGACCAGCACCAGGCCGTCGTTTTCGTCGATGGCCACATAGTAGCCCTGTGTGGCGTAGGCCACCTGCGACGACTGGTAGATGCAGCGCAGGACGAACGTACCATCCTCAACTTCCGTCACCGCCCACTTGTGGTAACTCGAGCCGGCACAGTCCAGACCGCTCGCCACGATTCGCAGATAGCGGCCGTAGTAGTCGCACATCTGGAAGCGGATGTAGGTGGCACCCGAAAACTCGCTGGCGGCTCCTTCGTTCTTAATCTCGACGGGCACACCGTACATGTCCACCTTGGCACCGCTGTTCGACACAGCCGTCACCCCGTGGCTCAGGAACTTGCCCGTTTCAGGGTTATACAAATAACCCTTTTGGCCTGTTTCTGGCAATGCCGCCAACGCGCACAAAGGCATCAGCAGCGACAGCACAGCCGTCAAAAGTAACTTCTTAGTTTTCATAAGCATAAGATTTGTTAGTTAAGTGATAAAAAATTATATTGTCAAATGCAAAATGGCAAACTATCTTTCAACTTCGCAAAGATAAGGCAAAAATTTTTTACTTGCAAACATTATTGTCATTTTTATTTTTCCAACCATTTTTATGGGCACTCAGCCGCCTGTAAAAAGGTGCTGAAAAGGGTCAAAAAACGCACCGCAGTCGAAATAAATTTGCACTGCGGTCGGACTATAGGCGCACCGCAGTGTAAATTCAAACGGACTGCGGTGCAAATTTTGGAGTGTTTTTGTTAAAATCTGACGATATTTTTCACCCTTGTAGGGGCAGGTTTCCATGGACAAGGGAAATAAACAATCGGGACGCCCCACGGGTCGTCCATCATTGCTTTGCAATGTTGGTAGAAAACATTTTGGCGTCACGATGTGTGCCAACATCTACCTCATTCCCCCACAAAAAAACTCCTCCCCGAAAGGGGGAGGAGCACCAAAAAACAATCATTCAATCCTTAATCACTTTACCATAATCTCTTTTACCATAGGTTGCCCCACCCTGTCGGGGCATCTGTGTCGTCATTACGTTCTTTCGTCTCGGCGACCCCAGAACCCTCGCTGCCGCCGTAGGGCAGCGAGTTCTCGCCGCAAATGTAGCCACGGTTGACGATGACTATGAAACATTGCGCAGGCTGTATATAAACTTTCTTTCTCATATTCCAAAAATGATGGAGCTTGACTGAAAGCTTCAGTCATTCTCCTATTTCATCAACACTTTCTTTCCGTTCACGATATACAGGCCCTTGGTAGGTGTGCTGACGCGACGCCCGCTGAGGTCATAAATTGTACTTGGTACTTCGTCCTTTGTACTTATCTCAATGCCCGTGGGCGTCTCGTCAATCTCGATGGCCAGGCTCTTCACGCTGTTGGCGGTTGAGGTGAAGTATGCGCGGAAGGGATTGACATCGATGCTGCCACTGGTCTTCCAGAACTTGTCGCTGGCGATGTAGTAGGCGTTGGCGTCAGTGACGGTCTGGTCGGTATAACTGCCCAGGAGCGTCCATCCGGCACAGTCGTTGGCGCTGGTGGCATCGACCGTGCGCATGACATTGGCCGACGCGGCATGGAGGGTGACGCTCGTGGCACTCTCGTCAAGCCGACGGAAGATGGCGGGCGTGTTGGCTGCCACGCTGTTGACAGGGGCGAACTTCATCGAAGTCTCGGTGACGGACGACAGCGTGTAGTACTGCACGGCGCCGTTGCTGCTGACTGCGTATGGCAACAGGAGCGTGCCCCAGTGGTTCTCCATCGGACGTGTGTAGGTGGCGTCGATGGCCGTGAAGGTGATTGGCACTTCGAGCGGGACCTCGTCGGTGAGGACAAAGTTGAGGCACTGGCCGTTGGCCACGACATTGTTCTGTGCCGAGGTGAACTGCGTGGGTGCACCTGCATAGATGACCTGGTTCTTGTTCTTCGGATAGATGCGCACACCGACAGCCTGACCATAGAGGTTGACGGCGTCATTGCCCGTGTAATCGACATAGGCACGCTCACGTCCGCCCCAGAAATAGTCTTGGCGCAGATACGATGCGTCTGTCTCCTGTTCGGCTGTCATGCCGCTGATGAACTCGAGGTGCACGTTCTTCATCTGGATGTAACTCTTCAGGGCACGTACGCCGAAGAAGACGGAGTTGTTGGTCGTCGTGGAGGCACAGGTGTAGGTGTCCAGGTTGCGTCCAGCCCAGGTGCTCATCGAGTGCACCTGTTCAGAGGCTCCGACACGCTCGCCGATGATGAACGCCACCATGTCGGCTGCGTCGCCCTCAAACTCAGAACCGAGGTCGATGCTGAGGCGATAGGTACCGTTGGGAAGATTGTTGATACGCTGGTTGACCTCCAGGTCGTTCAGCGTGGGATACCATATATTATACACGTTGCTACCGTCCTGTTCGCGAATCCACACGTCGCCGCCTCCTTCCACGCTCTTGATGCCCATGGTCCAGCCGTAGGGCGCGTCGTTGTCGAGCGTGGTGTTGGACATGTCGGCATTGATGACAAACTGTGTGGCATCCTGTCCTGCCTCGGCTATCTTCGCACCGTTAGTCAGGACGGCAACGGCAGTGTTGATTTCGTCGTCGGTCTTCGTGGCCAACACGTCATCCGTCCACTCGTACTGGGCCAGTGCCGACGTGGCAGCACCGCTGAAGTTTGACTCGTGCGTATTCTTTGCCGTGCGGCAACGTGCCAGCGCCTTGGCATAGACATCTTCAGGCGACTCAGCGCGATAGAGGAACAGATTGTCAATGGCAATCCAGTTGGCGGTCGTCAAGTCGGTCTGCACGCCGAAGGTGAGCGTGCCGTCGGTCACAGTGACTTCGAGCGAATAAATCTGAGGCACGCCGTTCAGTGTTCCGAGCGACACGGCCTGGTTCTCAGCCCAGAACGTCGCACCCTTGATGTGCGGGCCGTCGTTGCCCTGACTCGTCGCGATGAACGAGCCGCCGATGTAGTAAGTACCGTTCTCCAGTCCCGTGATGGTTTGCTCGAGAGAGTAGTCGTTGAGCATGTTGTTCGAAGGCGTCCACACTTCGAAGAAGGGATAGGACACCTCTGCGCCGTCGCTGCCGGTGTAACTACCCCAGTCGGGACCTTGACCGAAGCCTTTGTTCGTGTAGCGGTTGAACGAACTGGTGCTGAGCCAATCGCCCAGCGTCGAGGTGATGTCGGTATAGAACTGTCCCTCGGCGGCATTCTTGACGGGGGCCAACGTGCGCGTCGGTGCGTTGATGTAGCGGTAGAGGCGGAAGTCATCGGCTTTGTACCACGAACCTTCCTTCACGCCGATGCTGAGGCGTCCGTTGCTGTCCACGACAATGCCGTCGACAGTGACTTCCTGCAGATAGTATTTGCCTTTGTCGTGTGCATCCGTCGTTGCCCATTTGTCGCCTGCAAAGACGGTCACGGTATTGCCTGGATCGGTGGCGACTTTGGCTGTGAGACGATAGATGCCGGGTGTAAGTCCGGTCAGTGTCTGGCTGATACCGTCGCCGACATCGCCACTCTTCCAACTGTCGAGCACCATGTTGCCATCGGCACCGACAGCGCGATACCAGTCAACGTTGGCATCGCGGCTGTACTGTCCGCCGCCGAGCGTCCATCCTGTAGGCGTATTGTTGTTGTGGAGTTCGAACGATGGATTGGCAATCTTCGAAGTGACGTCCTCAAAGTCGCCTGGCACCTTGATGCGGTCGAGGATGTGGAACGTATTATCCACCACGGTCAGGTACCACACGCTGCCTGCGCCGGGATTGACGGTGAAGGTGAGCGGAACGTGAGCACCTCCGGCAGGGATGGTAGTCCAGTCGGCCTGATAGTTTTCCCATGCCGAAGGCTGCACAGGCGTAGTTGTGCAGAAGATGTTGACAGCCGACGTATAGTCCTTCGTGCCGTTGTTGCGCACCGTCACCGTCACCGAATTGTTGGTGTTGGCCTGAAAATTAGGTGCAGAAATCTCAGCACTGAGGTTCTGACGGTTGGGCCAGATGTGGTAGGTCATGCTCTGGTCGGTATTGAATCCATTGGCATCACTCAGTACAAACCAGCCGTTCCAGCCGCCGTTCCAGCCGAAGTCGAAGTAATACTTTCCGTCGCTCAGCCGGTAGCCGTCAAGCACAAAGGCGTGACCTGCCCAATCAGGCGTATAACCGCTGTAGAGAATGGGGCGGCCAGCCTCCAGATCTTCGGCAATCATGTTCTCCCAGTTGTCCATATTGTTCACACCACTGTACCACACGTTTTCGCCGTGAAGATTGAAGACAGCCAGCGCATTGGGCTGCTCACTGCTCTGCGCACCGCTGCTGCCAGCCGCATAGTCCATGTGAACAGCAGTACCGACAATGCTGACCAGTTCGGCAGCACTCGTGTAGTAGTCGCTGCCATTACCATAGTTGGTGCCGTCGTACGAGTCCTTCATCAGTTCCCAGCGCATGGGGAATCCGGCCTTGTAGCCCTTCACCTGAATCTTCTTTGTCCAGGTCTCGTAATCGCTCGTCGAATTGAGCGTATAGCGGGGACAGTCGCGACGCCAGTAATGGATGACCGACGACGTGCTTGTGGCCACACAGCCCGTCGCACTGCGGTCGTTCCCGTCCATCGGGCAGAGGTCGTAGTAGGGCCATCCCTGACCCCATGCCGACGTCATAATCGGATCGATGTCGCGACTGGCGGCACGACGGGGCTTGGCAGCTGCGCGGCGTTCCTTCAACAGCTGACGTGCAGCCTCTTCGCCGTTTTCCTCAATATAGGCATGGTACTTGTCGAGCGCCACCTCATAGCCGTAGAGGTAGTCCTGCAAGGCTGGGGGCATGGTCGCGGCGTCGAAGTCGCCCTGCTCGGTGCAGCCAATGATTTCGGGCAGAACATCGTCGGCTGCAACGATGACAAAGCCCTTCCCTTTACCACGCGAGAATATATAATAAGGTGTGGTACGGGTCGAAAGATGAGCCGCAGCACGGCGTTTCATGTTCACACTCAGTCCGTCGTTCACGAGGACAGGCTTTACACCAGCCGGCAGATAGGTGGCAGCCAACTGTTTTGCTTTCTCAAGGTCGATGGGGTCGGCCATTGCCGTCATGACACAGGCCATGAGGAGGGCGGTAAGGAGTACAATTTTTTTCATGTTGTCAGTTAGTTGATAATTTTCGGAAATGCTGGGCAAAGTTATTCAAAAAACATTGTTTAAACAATACCCAATGTGCAGTTTGAACGATTTTTGCTATTTTTTGACAAATTATTCGGAACAAGCGCCTGTCGGAGAGGGCCAAAATGATGAAAAAAACGCACCGCAGTGTAACTTTTTTTGCACTGCGGTGTGACTATAGGCGTACCGCAGTGCAAATTTATTTCGACTGCGGTGCAATTTTCGAGGTGAAAATGACTGAAAAAAATGGGGAAGTTTACTGAAAGAAATTGGGATAAATTAGGATAAATTTTGCACTTCGTGCATATATTATAT
>R23__coassemble_1353_pt1 | contig 11782 bp, 12 predicted proteins | sample R23__metabat2_high_PE_006 | metagenome-assembled genome bin R23
CTCTTTGTATATACATTGCAAAAAAATGAATGATTCGTTTGCAAATGTACAAAAAAGAAATTATTCTACAAAAAATATGTCAATTATTTTACAATTTGAATGATTGACGGTACGGTGCTACAGCCTTGGAACAAGATATTACTTGTTCACCTGGAACTTAGTGACACCGTCGCGCAAGAAACCTACGATTTGCTTGGCAGCAGCGATGCCGGCGTTGATGTTGGCTTCGGCAGTCTGGGCACCCATCTTCTTCGGTGTCGAGAAATAGCGGCCTTCAAACTGCTGGAAAACTGCATCGGCATCGGGCGTGATGTCAGTCACGTACTTAATGTCGGTACGCTCCTGCATCAGTTCGATGAGTTCATCCTCGTTGATGACTTCCTTGCGGGCCGTGTTGACCACGATGCCGCCCTTCTTCATCTTACCGACGAGTGCCTTGTTGATGCTCTGCTTCGTTTCAGGGGTTGCAGGGATGTGGAGGCTGACGATGTCACACGTTTCAAAGAGTTCGTCCTGCGACTTGGCGGCTTTCACGCCAGCAGCCTCGATAACATCGGCCGGGCAGTAAGCATCGTAAGCGCAGACTTCCATGCCGAAACCCTTGGCGATGCGTGCCACGTTGCGGCCGACATTTCCGAAAGCGAGGATGCCCAGTTTCTTACCCATCAGTTCCGTACCAGCCTTGCCGTTGTAGAAGTTGCGCACGGCAAAGACAAGCAGGCCGAACACGAGTTCAGCGACAGCGTTTGAGTTCTGTCCAGGTGTGTTCATCACGACTACCTTGTGCGCCGTAGCGGCCTCAAGGTCCACATTGTCGTAACCGGCTCCGGCACGAACGACGATTTTCAGTTGCTTGGCTGCATCGAGCACTTCTTTGTCCACCTTGTCAGAGCGAATGATGAGTGCGTCAACGTCAGCGACAGCATCGAGCAGTTGTTGCTTCTCTGTATATTTTTCCAGCAGGGCCAATTCATAACCTGCTGCTTCGATCTCCTTCTTGATACCTTCAACAGCAACGGCTGCAAAAGGTTTCTCTGTTGCAATTAAAACTTTCATATAAACTAACGATCTTACTGAAAGCTTTCAGTATAATTAATGTTGTTTCTCAAATTCTTGCATACAAGCAACCAAAGCCTGCACGCCTTCAACACTCATGGCGTTGTAGCATGAAGCACGGAAACCGCCGACTGAGCGGTGACCCTTCACACCTACCATGCCGTGGTCGGTAGCAAACTTCATGAAGTCGGCTTCAAGGTCCATGTATTCGTCTTTCATCACGAAACAGATGTTCATGACCGAACGGTCCTCTGCCTCCACGGTTCCACGGAACAACTTGTTGCGGTCGATTTCGTCGTAGAGAATGCGGGCACGTTCGTTGGCACGACGATCCATGGCCTCGACGCCACCCATCTTCTTCACCCACTTCAGGTTCTGAACGGCGCAATAGACAGGCACGACAGGCGGTGTGTTGAACATCGAACCCTTCTCAACGTGTGTACGGTAGTCGAGCATCGTCGGGATGGGACGGCTCACTTTACCCAGTGCGTCTTCCTTGACAATGACAAAAGTCACACCCGCCATCGACAGGTTCTTCTGAGCACCACCATAAATACAGTTATACTTGCTCACATCAATAGGACGCGACAGGATGTCCGACGACATGTCTGCAACGAGGGGCACAGGACTATCAGGATCTTTGCGGATTTCAGTACCATAAATCGTGTTGTTCGTCGTGATGTGGAAATAGTCGGCATCGGCAGGAACCGTATAACCCTTGGGGATATACGTGTAAGTCGATTCTGCAGACGAGGCTACCTCGACGACTTCGCCAAACAACTTGGCTTCCTTGATGGCCTTCTTTGCCCAGACACCTGTGTTCAGATAGGCTGCCTTCTTCTCGAGGAAGTTGTAAGGCACCTGGCAGAACTGCAGACTGGCGCCGCCACCGAGGAATATCACTGCGTAACCTTCAGGAATGTCGAGCAACTCCTTCATCAGAGCCACAGCCTCGTCCATCACGGGCTGGAAGTCCTTGGCGCGGTGGCTGATTTCCATGAGCGACAATCCGCTGCCATTAAAGTCGAGACACGCCTGCGCAGTAGCCTCAATCACCTCGCGTGGGAGTATCGACGGCCCTGCATTGAAATTGTACTTTTTCATCGTCTTATTGATATTAAAAGAAATAGATATCCTAAAACACGGTACAAAGTTACGGTTTTTATTTTAAGTGGGCAAAGAAAATAGAGTGAAATTGCAAAGAAACTCCATGTGCTTGGAAATTATTGCCCAAGCGCTTGGAAAAATAACGCCAAGCGCTTGGAAGATTTGTTCCAAGCGCTTAGACATATATATAAAGAAGAAGGAAAATGTTCAGATGGAGACGTTGTGGAGAATGTCGAGCAAGTCGTGGTCAATCTTGCGGTTTTCCCGGACGGCACGTGAGAAGGGGACATAGACAATCTCGTCGTTGTCGATGCCTATCATCACGTTGCGGAGTCCTTTGAGCAAGGCCTCGATGGCGGCACTGCCCATACGGCTGGCGATGATGCGGTCGTGAGCCGTGGGGTGTCCACCTCGTTGCAGGTGACCGAGGATAGAAATGCGTACGTCGATATCGGGACACGACTTGCGAACCAGATCGGCATACTGCATGGCGCCACCGTATTCCTCACTCGCTGCCACAAGGACGATGCTGCTCGACTTGGTCTTGCGGAAGCCGTTCTGCACATATTCCGTGAGACGTTCGTCATGCACCTCGGCCGTCGGGATGATGGCCTCCTCACAACCTGATGCAATGGCACCGTTAAGGGCAAGGAAACCAGCATCGTCGCCCATGACCTCGACGAAGAAGAGGCGTTCGTGCGACGAAGCCGTATCGCGAATCTTATCGACACACTGCATGATGGTGTTGAGGGCTGTGTCATAGCCGATGGTCGTGTCGGTGCCGCAAAGGTTGTTGTCGATGGTGGCTGGGATGGCGATACAGGGGATGTCGTGTTCCTGTGCAAAGATACGGGCTCCGTGAATCGTGCCGTCACCACCGATGACGACAAGCGCATCGACTTCCTCGCGCTGCAGGTTCTCAAAGGCACGCTGACGACCTTCTTCACTACGGAAGTCCTTGCTGGGCGAAGACTTCAGGATCGTACCGCCCTGCTGGATGATGTTGCTGACGTTCTGGGTCTGAAATTCGACGATATCACCGTCGATGAGTCCCTTATAGCCACGCATGACGGCCTTGACGCGCAGTCCGTTATAGATGGCCGAACGTGTGACAGCACGGATGGCACTGTTCATGCCAGGTGCGTCGTTGCCCGATGTGACGATTGCGATAGTTTTCATATCATTTCGTTTTTGAGTTTCACTTCGTAAAAGAAATCTTACAACTTCATGTAAATCTCGCAAAATCAATTTGTTTCATTTGAAAAGAATTGAAGAATCTCTTGCCAAGGCGACTCGTAAAGAAAAACTTAATCTTTCATTCTCATTTTCCACACGCCGTCAGTCTTCGCCATCTTCTGCCCCTTGCAGAGACTGTCGCCGCTGGCGAGGTAGAGCGTGTAGAAAGCCGTAGCAAGGGTGTCGTTCTGGAATTTTACCTCCGACACATGCCAGAAGGTCACTTTCTGCTCATGTCCCTCTTGCAGCAGTTGCTGACGGACGGCCTCTGAATAAAGCGCATAGTGGGCTGAATCAAGCGGCGCACCGAAATCGAGCGTCTGCATGTATTCATCCACATCACCTTCGTACAAGGTCTCCAACGCATCCTCCAAACTCCGTGCCACCTGCTGCTCTGGGGTTCTTGCGCAACTGAAACAGAGCACAAGACAAAGCGCAAACAGGAATCTTCCCCCTATCGGGGGGAGATAGAGGAGGGCCTGAGGGGCCTTACTTCTGCCGCACATACACATTGATAGGCGTACCCGTGAAGTTCCAGTGCTCGCGGATTTGGTTCTCAAGGAAACGCTTATAAGGTTCCTTCACATACTGTGGCAGGTTGGCGTAGAACACAAACGAAGGCACGCGCGTATTCGGAATCTGCATGCAGTATTTAATCTTGATGTACTTGCCCTTGATGCTGGGTGGTGGTGTAGCCTCGATGATGGGCAGCATCGTTTCGTTGAACTTGGCGGTCGATACCTTGTTGGTGCGGTTGGCATAGACCTTCTGCACCTCCTCCAGAATACGGAAGATGCGCTGCTTGGTCACAGCCGAGGCAAAGATGATGGTAAAGTCGGTGAAAGGTGCCATGCGATTGCGGATGGCATTCTCGAAATGGCGGATGGCCTCGTTCGACTTGTCCTCGACAAGGTCCCACTTGTTGACGACGACCACCAAGCCCTTCTGGTTCTTTTGAATAATCTGGAAGATGTTGACGTCCTGTCCCTCGATGCCACGCGTACCATCGACCATGAGTACACACACGTCCGAGTTTTCAATGGCGCGGATAGAACGCATCACCGAATAGTATTCAAGGTCCTCGCTCACCTTGTTCTTCTTGCGGATGCCCGCCGTATCAACCAGGTAGAAGTTGAACCCGAACTTCTCATACTTCGTATAGATGCTGTCGCGCGTCGTGCCGGCAATGTCAGTCACCACGTTTCGCTCGTCACCGAGGAACGCATTGATGAGCGACGACTTACCCGCATTCGGACGGCCCACAACAGCAATGCGGGGAATGTCTTCTTCAATCGGTTCAGGCAGAGCCGTGCCCAGATTCTTCACAATGTCGTCGAGCAAGTCGCCCGTGCCGCTGCCCGTCAGCGAAGAGATGCAATACGGGGCGCCCAATCCCAGCGAGTAGAACTCGGCCGACTGATAGCGCAACTCATTGCTATCGACCTTGTTGCACACCAGCATCGTCGGTACTTTCGAACGGCGCAGAATGGCTGCCACCGCCTCGTCCAAGTCCGTCACGCCCGTCTGTATATCTACGAGGAAAAGGATGGCGTCGCACTCCTCAATGGCAATGCGTACCTGCCGACGGATTTCCTCTTCAAACACGTCGTCACTAATGACAACCCAGCCACCCGTATCAACGACGGAGAACTGGCGATTGCCCCACTCACACTGCCCATACTGGCGGTCACGCGTCGTACCCGCCTCGTCGCTCACAATCGCATGGCGCGTCTGCGTCAACCTATTGAACAGCGTCGATTTGCCCACGTTCGGGCGTCCCACAATTGCTACTAAAGCCATAGTTGTATCTTATTTTCTGCAAAGATAACACATTTTTTCGTGACCGCAAAACTAGCGGCTTTTTTTACTGAAAAATCACAGAAAAATGGGTGGTGCTTTAAGATTAAAAATGCACTGCGGTGCAACTTTTTGCGCACTGCAGTGTGTATCTGGGCACACCGCAGTGTAATTATCAGCGCACTGCGGTGCGTTTTTTGGGCGGTTTTGGGGCTCTTTAAGACGGTATGTTTTCCATGTAGGGGCATTGCTTGTCAATGTCCATGAGCGTGAATGAGCATATAGAAGATATGCCACTACAGGCAAGCCATAGAAGAGATTCCTGTTGGCATAATGACTTATACACATTTGGACACAAGACCTTCATTTTTCGGAAAGATTGTTTGTAGGGACGACCCGTGGAGCGTCCATGATGGACAAGTAAAAAACAATCGGGACGCCCCACGGGTCGTCCCTACAAGCAATCATCATGTTCAATTATGGCAACATTCATTTATCACAAAAAAAGGAGTGATGAAAAACGGGGATTGCATCACTCCTAAGACTTTGATGATTGGGCACTTACTCCTCAAACTTCTGGACGAGTTTGAATTCGAACTTTTCGCCTTTGGCATTGGTGAACGTACCTTCAAAACCATCACCCATCGCCATCTCTATGCCGTCGAAAGTACCTGTGTGGTTGCCCGCAGGCGAATATTCCTCGAGTATCCAGTGGTGTCCCCATGCGACGGGCATACCTGTAGCATCTTCACGCATCTTGGCTTCGTAGAACTTCAAAATCAACGTGAAATGGTTTTTGGGTCGGTCATTATAGAAATAGTAACCGCTGTTATTACCTACCGTGACTTGGGGATTGAAAAAGAGGGTGATGTCATACTCACCGATCTTGCCCACAAACTTTTCATACTTGGTGTTCTGTGTCTGAGCCAGAACTGTCTGAGTGCCACACGCGAGGCACAGCAGCATTGCAAAAAGTGTCTGTTTCATAACAATTCGTGTCATTCGTGAAATTCGTGGTAAAATCATATCATTCGGGATTGTAGCCGAAGAGATTGAGTTCCTTGTCGCTGTTGCGCCAGTCTTTATCGACCTTGACGAAGGTCTCGAGGTAGATGTTCTTGCCAAAGAAACGTTCGAGCGACTTGCGTGCCTCGGTCATGACCTTCTTGAGGGCTTTGCCCTGATGGCCGATGATGATGCCTTTCTGCGAGTCGCGCTCGACATAGATGACGGCGTTGATGTGGATGTGCGTGTCGTCTTCCTTGAACGACTCGATGCCGACCTCAACGCTGTAGGGTATCTCCTTATCGTAGTAGAGCAGTATCTTCTCGCGGATGATTTCGCTGACGAAGAAACGGGCCGGTTTGTCGGTCCACTGGTCTTTGTCGAAGTATGGCGGCGACTCAGGCAGGAGTTCCTTGATGCGCTTCAGAACTGGCTGCACGTTGAACTTTGCCAGGGCGGACACAGGAATAATCTCGGCTTTGGGCAGCAGTTCGTGCCACTGCTCGACGAGCGACGTGATGTCCTTCTCGTTGGAGAGGTCAATCTTGTTGATGAGCACAAGCACGGGCACGTCCATCTTCGCCACTTTCTGCAGGAAGTCGCTGTTCTTATCGACTTTCTCCACAGGGTCGGTGACGTAGAGCAGGACGTCGGCATCGACCAGGGCGCTCTCAGAGAAGGCCAGCATGGACTGCTGCAACTTGTAGTTGGGTTTCAGCACGCCAGGCGTGTCGCTAAACACAATCTGTGCATCCTCGTCGTTGATGATGCCCATGAAGCGATGGCGCGTGGTCTGTGCCTTCAAGGTGGCTATGCTGCTGCGCTCGCCGACGAAGAGGTTCATCAACGTCGATTTACCCACGTTGGGATTGCCGACAATATTTACAAAACCAGATTTGTGCATAACGGATGAAGTTAAAAAAGTAAAAGTTAAAAGTTAAAATAGCCATGCGAACCTTTTGCCGTTCGCCCTGCATTTTAACTTTTAACTTTTAACTCTTCACTGAAAGGCTTACTTGCTAAACTTACTGCCGTCGTAGCCCCACTTCATGTAGGAGGCGCCCCATGTAAAGCCGGCACCGAAAGCGGTGAAGATGAGGTTGTCGCCCTTCTTCAGTTTCGGTTCGTACTCCCAGAGGCAGAGAGGCAGCGTACCGCCGGAGGTGTTGGCCATGTGATCAATGTTGATCATCACCTTTTCCTCGGGCACGTTGATGCGGCGTGCCACAGCGGTTTCAATGCGTACGTTGGCCTGATGCGGTACAATCCATGCAATGTCGTCGTTGGTCAAGTTGTTGCGTTTAGCAATAATCTCAACGGCGTCCGACATGTTGGTGACGGCATACTTGAACACCGTACGGCCTTCCTGATAGAGGAAGTGACGGCGGGCTTCAATGTTCTCGACGGTAGGTCTGACGGCAGAGCCTGAAACTTCGATGTGGAGCGGGTCGAAATGGCTGTCGGTGCGCATGTAGCGGTCGAGCAGTCCGTATTCCTCAGTCGTTCCCTCCAACAGGACACAGCCTGCACCGTCACCGAAGATGGGACAGGTGGTACGGTCCTGATAGTTGGTGATAGAGGTGAGGAAGTCGCCTCCGCACACGATGATGCGTTTGTTGCGGCCACTACAGATGAATCCAGCACCTACTTCCATCGCATAGAGGAATCCAGCACAAGCAGCCTCCATGTCGAAGCCAAAAGCGTTCTTCAGACCGAGATTGCCGATGACGAGCGATGCTGTCGAGGGGAAGAGGTAGTCAGGCGTTGTGGTGGCGCAGATGATACCTTCGATTGTGTCGGGGTCAATCTGGGTCTTTTCCAACAAGTTCTGAACTGCCTTGGTCATCAGATACGAAGTACCTGCTCCCTGTCGTTCTTCATCCTTCAAAACATGACGTGACTTCACGCCAATGCGTTCCATGATCCATTCGTCAGTCGTATCCACGATGCGCGACATTTCATCGTTATCGAGGATATACTTCGGGACGTATCCACCTACACCAGTGACGACGGCATTGATTTTTTCCATGGTTTTCAATGTAAAATTAAATGTAAAATGTCAAATGCCAAAACCTTAGACCGACTTTGTCACTTGCCATTTTACATTTCACATGATTGAATTAGATTGCTGCTTCTTTCTCGATAGCGACCTTACCACGGTAGTAGCCACAAGAGGGACATACGGTGTGGTAAACATAGAACTCGCCGCAGTTGGGGCAAACGGCCAGCGTGGGAGCAACTGCTCCGTCGTGAGTTCTTCTTTTACGAGTACGAGTCTTCGACTGTCTTCTTTTCGGATGTGCCATAATGATTTACAATTTAGTTATTTACGTTTTACAATTTGATTTGTTTGAGTGCATCCCAACGACTGTCGCCGGGACGTTCCGAATCGTCTGCCTCCCCACCCTCTCGACTGCTTCGGGCAGCCTGATGGTCGTCAAAGACCTCCATCATGGCGTTGTCGCACTTGCCAGGTTCGTGAATCCGCCTGATTGGCATGGAGAGAACGACAAATTCATAAATGGGCAACGAGATGTCCAACAGTCCTTCACGTTCGGGTACCGTCAGCACATCACCGTCGTCTTCGTAGGTGTCGCCCAGTCGCACCGTCAGTTCATCGGTCGTGTCAATCCGCAATTCGACATCGGCCAGACAGCGGTCGCAGGGCACACACACGACGCCCTCGGAGTGAATCTCGAACACATATCCTGCTTGTCTTGCTTTCTTGCAAACGACGTGGGCACGTATCGTTCCCTTCGTCACGAGACCGTCAATCTTCTGAAAGTCGGCATCGTCCATGACAAAGTCAAATTCGCTGCCTTCGAGCCGTGCATCCAGCAAGTCAATCGTCAGTTTCGTGGGTTCCATATCACTCTCGTGTTGCCTATATAATACAATACGGCTTGCAAAGATACGATAAAAAGTACAAAGTACAAAGTGGAAAGTACAAAAAAGTGCTGTTTATCATCTTTTTTTCATCTGCATACAGTCTCTTTCACCCCTCATAGGAGACAACAAAGTCAACACAAATGGAAACGCTTGGATTATTTACGCTAAGCGCTTGGAATAAAAACGCCAAGCGCTTGGCGTTCGAACGCTAAGCACTTGGCGTAAAAATTCTAAGTACTTGAAACTACTTCGGGAGTTCGATGCGGAAGGTGGTGCCGCGACCCAGTTCGGACGACTTGACGAAGATGCGTCCACGATGGTATTGCTCGACAATACGTTTGGCGAGCGAAAGACCTAATCCCCAACCACGTGCCTTGGTCGTATAACCTGGCTTAAAGACACTGCCAAAGCGCGACTTGGCGATACCTTTGCCCGTGTCCTGCACTTCGATGACAGCCTGGGAGGTAGTTTGGCTCAGGGTAATGTCGATGGATCCTGTGCCCGACATGGCATCGACAGCATTTTTGCAGAGATTTTCCAGCACCCACTCAAAAAGCGAGGCAACAAGGTTGGCGATGACGGGCTCGGCAGGCAGATGTGTCCGAATCTGCACCTTGTTCGACGTGCGACGCTGCATGTAATCTACCACGCGTTGGATGACTTCGCCGATGTCTTCAGGCTTGGGTTCGGGAATGGAGCCTATCTTAGAGAATCGCTCGGCAATACGCTCCAGGCGCCTCACATCCTTTTCCATCTCAGGCAGGAGGACGTCGTCGGGATAGGTCTCACGCAGAACGGTGGACCATGCCATGAGCGACGAGATGGGTGTGCCCAACTGGTGGGCTGTCTCCTTCGAAAGACCGACCCACACCTTGTTCTGCTCGGCCTTCATCGACGAGAAGAGGGCGAAGATGGCAATGAGTACAAAAATGACGACGACGGAGAGTTGAATATAAGGATAAACGGCGAGTCGCTTGAGCATAAGCGACTCGTCGTAACATATCTCGATGAACTCGGTCGGCTGTTGTCCGACGGGTTGATCGAATCCTTGCATATTAGGGAAGATGCGCAAACTGTTTCCGCTGTTCTTCATCCGACGTGCCATCTGCCTGAGTATCGTGATGCTGTCTTCATCGGCACGAAACTGGCGGTCGATATTGCGGTGGGTCTGCACGTTGCCATCGCGGTCGAGCACGATGACGGGAATGGTGTTGTTGCCGTTGATGACCTTAAGGACAAGGTTGAGGTCGGTAAACTCATCGGCATCGTTGAGTGAGCGCATGGCTTCGGCCCACACTTCCATGCGGTTGCGTTCCTCGTGTTGAAGGTCGCGAATAAGATAGTTGGAAGTGAGGAGAGTGGCGATAGCGATGACTACTGCCACCGCTATCAGCCAAATCTTAATAGTGCGTATGCGCTCGAACACGACTTATTTCTTCGAACTATACTTCTTGAACTGGGCAGCCTTTGCGGTGTTGCCCGTGTTGTTGTAGCAAACGTAGAGTTGGTAGCCCCACACATCTTCCTGGTCGGGATAGTCGGTGCGGCACTGCTCGTAATGCTCGATGGCCTTGTCGTACCACTTCTTCGCAACGTCTTTCTTCGTGTTGTTCTTCATGCCGAGCATAGCGGCACAGTTTGCAGCACCCGAGAGGTTGTCGAAGTTGGCTTCGTGCTGGTAGGCCTTCACGAACATGTCGTAGGCAGGTTCGAGTTTCTCCTGATTGTAGAGAGCTACAGCGTCGAAGTAGTAAAGCCATGCAGCATTGTTATCGGCTTTCAACTGCTCGTCAGACTCGATGATGGTGATGGCCTTCTTGGCGTCGGCATCTGCCTGAGCATCCTCATGGTTGCGCAGTTCGTCCTGCACCAGATTGAGGTGGAAGATAAGTTGCTTGGGATACTTCTCGGTACCAATCTTCAGGTACTCACGCATGGTGGCGTGATCCTCCTTCTCCTTATAATAAGAAACAAGGTCTTGGAGAGCCAAAGGACCGTTCTCACCGTCGAGCGACTGCTTCAGGAGTTCCATGCGCTTCTCTTCGTTGGTGCCAGTCTCCTTCAGAGCAGTAGCGTAGATGTAGTTGGCCAGCGACTGGTTCTCATCTTTATTGCGCAGGTCGAGTTCCTTAAAGAGTGGATTGTCGAATGTCTCGTAGTAGAGGTCAAGCAGTTTCACCGTGAAAGGAGCATCAGTATAAACCAACTGGCTGGCGCCTACAACGAGGTTGTTGCGTGGACCTGTGGCAACCTGCTGAGCAAAGAGGTGCTCCTTGCCAATCTCATCGTCCTTGTAGGGCAACTTGCCTTTCTCATTCGGCGTGTGCATCAAACGCTCGTAGTTCTCATAATACTGCACGATGTCGTACTGGTTTTGGAAGAATGCCTTGATGTCCTTAAACTGGTTGCCATTGGCAGCATACTCCTTGAGCAACTGGTTCATGTCGTAGATTTTCAGACGGGCAGCGTAACGCCACGTGTCTGCCATATCTTTAGACTCGGGATCAGTCAACGCAGGTTCGAGCAGTGCACGATACTCCTCAACCATGCCTGGTTTGGCATTGCTAAGGTCGAGCGCAATCGGCGTATCTGCATTCTCGATGTAGTTCTTCACTTTCTTCACATTCTTCGCCTGGGCGAAAGCAGATGCAGCGAATACTGCAAGTGCGCAAATCAACAATAAACGTTTCAT
>R23__coassemble_1370_pt1 | contig 11603 bp, 3 predicted proteins | sample R23__metabat2_high_PE_006 | metagenome-assembled genome bin R23
GCCGTAATGCGAGCGATATTAATAACAGTCTGCATCGCTTTCTCAAGGCTCTGAACGGGGCAGAACTCGTGTGGGCCATGGAAATTGAGACCTCCTGCAAAGATATTAGGACAAGGCAACCCCTTGAAAGAGAGTTGGGCGCCATCCGTACCACCACGTATGGCCTTGATTTTGGGTTCCATACCTGCCTCACGGATGGCTTGTGTAGCGATGTCAATGATATACATCATCGGTTCAACCTTTTCGCGCATGTTGTAGTACTGGTCGCGTAGTTCGAGCACAGCCACGCCTTCACCATACTTCTTGTTGATGGCATCGACAACGCCTTGCATCCGTGTTTTGCGTTCTTCAAAACGCTGGCGGTCATGATCGCGAATGATGAACGAGAGCGAGGCTTTCTCACAATTACCATTCATGCCTATCAGATGGAAGAAACCCTCGTAGCCTTCGGTATGCTCTGGCGTTTCCTGTTCAGGAAGCATGCCCACCAATTCAGTAGCCACACGTCCAGCGTTGATCATCTTATCCTTTGCATAACCAGGATGGACGCTGCAACCTGTGATGCTGATTTTGGCAGCAGCAGCGTTGAAATTCTCAAACTCAATCTCACCTGTTTCGCTGCCATCCATCGTGTAGGCAAACTCACATCCAAACTTCTCGACGTCAAACTTCGAAGCCCCCATGCCGATTTCCTCATCTGGATTGAAACCCACACGAATTTTCCCGTGTTTCACTTCGGGATGCTCCATGAGCCACACACATGCCGTAACAATTTCGGCAATACCCGCCTTGTCGGCCGCACCTAACAGTGTTGTGCCATCGGTCACAATAAGGTCCTCACCGACGTGGTCCAGCAATTCCGGGAACTTCTTGGGACTGGTGACAATGCCTTCGCTCAACACGATGTCCGAGCCGTCATAATTCTTGATGATGCGTGGCTTTATATCCTTGCCTGAACAGTCAGGGCTTGTGTCCATGTGAGAAATGAAACCAATCGTAGGAACGGCCTTATCTGTATTGGCAGGAAGAGTGGCATAGAGATAGCCGTTGCCGTCCAGTTCAACATCAGAAAAACCGAGTTCCGTCAGTTCCTGCTCAAGATAACGGGCCAGAGCCCACTGTTTTTCGGTACTTGGTGTCGTTTCCGATTCCTCGCTCGACTGGGTGTCGAACGATACATACTTCAAAAATCTTTCAGTAAGTGTCATCTGATTATTTACAATTTACGGATTTACAATTTGCAATCACAAATTTACAGCGAATTTCGGAAAGCACAAAGTTTTATGGCAGAAATATACGTTTTCGCCACGACTTTCGTTATAATAATAATGTATAAGACAATGAAACGGACGTACAGAATCATCCTGATGTGTGTGGCATGGTGGTGTGGAACGACCCTCATGCTGAAGGCTCAGGAAGAGAATACGATACCCAACACCAACCTTTCGGCCACGACAGAAAGCAGTCGTGTCTGCATTCGTGGTACGGTCATTGACGATGAGAAAAATCCCATCGAACTTGCCAATGTCCGTGTCGAAGGCACTATCTTTGGGACGGTTTGCGACCTAAAGGGACGCTATAGTTTTACGTGCGAATCTTCTGATAGTGTGGTGGTTGTGTTTTCAATGCTTGGCTATCAGACACGCAAACGGGTGCTGCAGAATCCGACCGATACTGTGACACTCAACGTCATGCTGCTCTCCAACGGAATTGAACTGGGTGAGGTGGATGTGACCGAAATCCGACGACAGACCAACACGATGTCCGATGTGTCCCTCAAAGACATTCGCCACATGGGCAATGCCTCGGGTTCGGGCGTTGAGCAGATGATCACCACACAGGCTGGTGTGAGCACACACAATGAGATGAGTTCGCAATACAACGTCCGTGGTGGTTCGTTCGACGAAAACTCCGTCTATATCAATGGCATCGAAGTCTATCGTCCGCTGCTCATCCGTGCCGGACAGCAGGAAGGTCTCAGCATCATCAACCCCGACCTTGTGGAGCGTGTAAGTTTCTCGGCTGGTGGTTTCGAGGCGAAATACGGCGAAAAGATGTCCAGCGTGCTTGACATTCAGTATAAGAAGGTCAAAGGTTTCGAAGGAGCCGTCGCTGCCAGCCTGCTGGGTGCCAGTGCCTATGCTGGGTACGGGACAGACAAGTTCTCCATGCTTCATGGCGTGCGCTACAAGACGACTTCCTATCTTCTGAATACCCTCGACACCAAAGGTGAATACAAACCGAAGGACTTGGATTACCAGACCTATATTTCCTGGAGCCCCAACAAGCGGTGGACCTTTGACCTCATGGGTGTGATTTCGCTGAACGACTACAATTTCACACCTGCCGATCGCAACACACGTTTCGGTACGTCGGAGGATGTCAAAGAGTTCCACGTCTATTTCGATGGAATGGAGAAAGACAAGTTTCATACTTTCTTCGGGGCTGCCACGCTCACCCACCACTTCAACGAGCAGAACGAACTCTCGCTCCAGTTCTCCGCCTTCAAGACACAGGAACGTGAGACCTTTGACATCAGCGGCGAATACTGGTTGCAGAACGATGGCGAAAACGACCGTCTTGGCATTGGCAAATATCTCCAGCATGCACGCAACCGCATGAATGCCAGCGTGATGAGTGTCGGACTGGTAGGTCGCAGCCGATTCACCAGCCATGACTTGCGCTATGGTTTGCTGATGAAACGTGAAAGTGTGAACGAACGCATGCGCGAATGGGAGATGCACGACTCCGCAGGCTATTCCCTACCCCACACAGGCACCGACCTCAACCTCGACTACAACCTCGTATCGCGCAACGAAATCAACAGTACACGCCTCGAAGCCTATGTGCAGGACACCTGGCGCAAGGAATTTGACGAAGGCGAGATGATTCTCAACTACGGTGTGCGTCTGAGTCATTGGTCGTGGAACAACGAATGGCTATTCTCACCCCGTGCCACCGTCGCCTTTGTCCCCAAGTTCAATGACCGCCTGCTCTTCCGATTCTCCACCGGACTCTACTATCAGGCACCATTCTACAAGGAAATCAAGGATACGGTCACGGTCAAGGGCAACACCTCCGTAATGCTCAACAAGAGCATCCGTTCGCAACGCTCTGTCCACTTCGTACTCGGAGGAGAGTATAAGTTCCGCGTCAACAACCGCCCCTTCAAAGCCACGGCCGAACTCTACTACAAGTCGCTCAGCGACCTGATTCCCTACAATGTCGATAACGTCCGCGTTGTCTATTATGGCCAGAATCTCAGCAGCGGTTATGCAGCAGGTCTGGACCTCAAACTCTATGGCGAGTTCGTCCCAGGCACCGACTCATGGGTCAGCGTCGGACTGATGAAGACCGAAGAGACCATCGGAGGCGTCCGTGTGCCACGACCTACCGACCACTTGCTCAATGCATCCGTCTTCCTGTCCGACTACTTCCCCGGGACAACCCGTTGGAAAGGTTTCCTGCGTGGTCATTATGCAGGTGGTCTGCCGTTCGGACCTCCACACATGGGACGTGAGAGTCAGTTCTTCCGAATGCCAGCCTATCGCCGTCTCGACCTCGGTCTCTCCTACCGACTGCTCAACAACGAAGACCACCACCTCCAGACAGGTGTAGGACGCTATCTGAAGAATGTATGGCTCGGACTTGACGCTTTCAACATCCTCGACATTTCGAACGTCAACTCCTACTTCTGGGTTACCGACATCGCGCAGAACCAGTATGCCGTCCCCAACTACCTCACGGGACGTCAGGTCAACTTCCGAGTGCTGGTTGAGTTCTAACGTCAACTCTTCAAAACCCTACAAAACACCCTATTTAGCGCCCTTTCAGCCAAAGGGGCGCTTATTTTTTACTTGTACTGCGGTACGACTTTGTGCGGACTGTGAACCGTGTCCGCACGGACTGTGGTCTGCTTGACGATACACTGTGGTACGGTTTTCGGGATGCCATCAAGGAGTATGAGACGGATGGCGATACTGAAAAATTGTCGCAATATCCGTCATTTTGTCGCGGCGCTTTCCATCGGAATGTTATTTGTTGAAAATGAGGGTGAAAACAACTAAAAGAAAGGAAATAATACTATGAACTTCAACAACTTTACAATCAAGGCTCAGGAGGCTGTGCAGGAGGCTGTGAACCTCGTGCAGCAGTTGGGTCAGCAGACCATCGAGCCGGCTCACCTGATGGCTGGAGTCATGAAGGTGGGTGAAAACGTGACGAACTTCATCTTCCAAAAGTTGGGTGTTTCGGCACAGAACCTCCAAAACATGGTGATGGCTGAGGCGCAATCGAAGCCCAAAGTGAGCGGAGGTGAACCTTATCTCGGACGTGAGGCCAATGCCGTGTTGCAGAAAGCCGTGGAACTTTCGAAGCAGATGGGCGACGAGTATGTATCGCTCGAACCCCTGCTGCTGGCCCTTCTCATGGTCGATAGTTCGCTGTCGAAGATGATGAAGGAAATGGGCTTCACGGAGAAGGAACTGCGCAAGGCCATCGACGAACTGCGTCAGGGACAGAAGGTCACCCAACAAACCGCGGAAGATACGTATCAGGCGCTATCGAAGTATGCGACCAATCTGATTGAGCAGGCCCGAAGCGGCAAACTCGACCCTGTCATCGGACGTGACGAGGAAATCCGCCGTGTCCTGCAGATTCTTTCGCGACGCACAAAGAACAACCCTGTTCTGATTGGCGAACCGGGTACGGGTAAGACGGCCATTGTCGAGGGACTGGCGCATCGTATCCTGCGCGGCGACGTGCCTGAGAACCTGAAGCATAAGCAACTCTATTCGCTGGACATGGGTGCGCTGATTGCCGGTGCAAAGTACAAGGGTGAGTTTGAGGAACGTCTGAAGAGCGTGGTCAACGAAGTCGTGAAGAGCGATGGCAACATCATCCTGTTCATCGACGAAATCCACACGCTGGTGGGCGCCGGTAAGAGTGAAGGTGCGATGGACGCTGCCAACATTCTGAAACCGGCTTTGGCACGAGGCGAACTCCGCAGCATCGGTGCGACGACGCTCGACGAATATCAGAAGTATTTCGAGAAGGACAAGGCGCTGGAACGTCGTTTCCAGACGGTCATGGTGAACGAACCCGACACGGTGGATGCCATCAGCATTCTGCGTGGTTTGAAGGAGCGTTACGAGAACCACCACAAGGTGCGTATCAAGGACGAGGCCATCATCGCTGCCGTCGAACTGTCGAACCGTTACATCACCGAGCGTTTCCTGCCCGACAAGGCCATCGACCTCATGGACGAAGCCGCCGCAAAACTGCGTATGGAGCGCGACAGTGTGCCTGAAGAACTGGACGACATCTCGCGTCAACTCAAGCAACTGGAGATTGAGCGTGAGGCCATCAAACGCGACAACGGCGACCTGAAGGACGTCGAGAAGCGTATTGCTGAACTCAAGGAGCAGGAGGCTTCGTACAAAGCCAAATGGGAGGCCGAGCGCAACCTCGTCAACAAGATTCAGCAGAACAAGCAGCAGATTGAGCAACTGAAATATGAGGCTGACCGTGCGGAGCGCGAAGGCAACTACGGACGTGTGGCAGAGATTCGCTACGGACGTCTGCAAGCGCTGGAGCAGGAAATCCGCAACATTCAGGAAGAACTGGCAAAGACACAGGGCGGCAATGCCATGATTAAGGAGGAAGTCACAGCCGACGACATTGCTGAGGTTGTGAGCCGCTGGACGGGTATTCCTGTGGCAAAGATGCAGCAGAGCGAGCGTGAGAAACTCCTGCATCTGGAGGACGAACTGCACAAACGTGTCGTTGGTCAGGACCAAGCCATCACCGCCGTGGCAGATGCCGTGCGCCGCAGCCGTGCAGGTTTGCAAGACCCACGCCGACCGATTGGCTCATTCATCTTCCTCGGTACGACGGGCGTTGGTAAGACCGAACTGGCGAAAGCGCTGGCCGACTACCTCTTCGACGACGAATCGCTGATGACGCGTATCGACATGAGCGAATATCAGGAGAAGCACAGCGTGAGCCGTCTGATCGGTGCGCCTCCGGGATACATCGGCTACGATGAAGGCGGTCAACTCACCGAGGCCGTACGCCGCAAACCCTACTCGGTCGTACTGTTCGACGAAATCGAAAAGGCACACCCCGACGTGTTCAACACGTTGCTGCAAGTGCTGGACGACGGACGTCTGACCGACAACAAGGGTCGTACGGTGAACTTCAAGAACACCATCATCATCATGACGTCGAACCTCGGCAGCCACTTGATTCAGGAGAAGTTTGACCATGCCAACGGCAACATCGAAGCAGCCGCCGAAGCCGCCAAACGTGAAGTGCTGGCCATGCTGAAGCAGACCATCCGACCTGAGTTCCTGAACCGTATCGACGAGATCATCATGTTCTCGCCGCTGAACGACAAGGAAATCCGTCAGATTGTGCAGATGCAGGTGGGCAACGTGCAGAAGATGCTCAACGGAAATGGCATCAGCCTGCGTGTGACCGACGCCGCAATCGACAACCTTGCCGTGGCTGGATTCGACCCCGAATTTGGTGCACGACCTGTGAAACGTGCCATCCAGCAACATCTGCTCAACGAGCTCTCGAAGAAGATTCTGTCTGGCGAAGTGAGCCGCGACCACGAAATCGTGGTGGATGCCAACGCAGAAGGATTGTTCTTCAAGAGTTAATCCTTAAGATTGTATATGAACTCCTCCCCGGAAAGGGGAGGTGCCCCAACGGGGCGGAGGGGTCACATACTTTGAACCGAAACGATAATCATGTAGAATCGGTTTAGTTAGTGACCCCTCCGTCCTTTCAGGACACCTCCCCTTTCCGGGGAGGAGTTTTTTTCACATTCTATTTGATTTCACAAATTTGATTGTTTGTAGAGGCTTAGCTCGTCTAAGCCCACGTACACGAAAAGGGCATAGACTAGCTATACCCCTACAATAACGACTTCATTACTTTAGGACACAAAATCTTCACAAAATTATATCGCAAAATCTTATTTTGCGTGATATTTAAGGGAGATTTTGTGTCTTTCTTTTTTGATTGATTATAGATTGCTTGTAGGGGCTTAGCCCGTCTAAGCCCACGCACTAAAAAAGGGCATAGACAAGCTATGCCCCTACAAGGAATACAAGGAATGATATACGATTCCTTTGGTCTTATCTCACCAGCACCTTGCGGCCGTTGTGGATGTAGATGCCAGCCTTGGTGGGTTGAGACGTAAGGCGACGGCCTGTGAGGTCATAGAACAGTCCGTCGTTGGTTTCAGCTTGCCAATGTAGCGGCTGAATGCCCGTAGGTATCTCGTCGGCCTCCTTCATGACGAGGATGGCATCGATGAAGCAGCGTTTGGCGCTGGTAAGCATGTCAATCGTAGGATTGGCAGGTACGTTGGTGAAGGTGAGCGTGACCTCTTCGAAGTCGTCGCCCATCTTGGCCGTATAGGTCGCTGTCTTGCTTTGACTGCCTACGCTGACGCCGAGGGTACCTTCGACATTCGTCCAGCCTTTTATCCATATCTTCACGATGAGCGTGCCACCGTCGAAGGGGATAGGACAGGTGGAGAGGCCGCCTGTCTTGCTGCTCGTACCGAGTTTGACGGCACCACCAGCCTGGTAGGCATTCGACACGCTGACGATGCGGTCGTTGCCATTCCATAACTTACTGCTACCCGAACTGTTGTAACTGTTGCCTTCCGAGCAGTCGTCAAAGGGTTCGAAGAAGAGCGTATCGCCTTGCGCGATGACCGGGTCAACCGGGTCAATCGGGTCAATCGGGTCGATGGGGTCAACGGGGTCGACAGGATCGACGGGCGTGATGACGTGGAGTTCTTCTACGGCGAGGAGGAAGTTGGTCGTCACGTTCTCGTTCCAGATGTAGTTGGCGAGCGAGGGATAGTCGATGAAGGGGTTGCGGTTCTTCTGCAACTTATAGACACGTTCCTGACGTGTCATCTCCCATTCGCTCACAGGGTCTTGCTCGTTCCATTGGAGCAGCATCTTCAGGAAGTCGTCGTTGTTGATGGTAGGATACTCCTGCTTGGTGAACGGGCAAATCACATCGCCCGAGTTCTGCCATTGTGTGTTGTACCAAACGACGGCATCGTAGAAGTAGATGCGGGCAAAGTCGCCCTTGTACTCGTCGCAGGGCTCAAACACCATATTTCCTTTGGAGTCCCTACCCGTCTTCATGCGAGGGTTGCTGTAGGACACAGTACCCGTCACGACGCCCAGCGGATAGTTGCTCTTTCGGTTGTTGGCCGTACCATCCGAGGGAAGCACTTGAAACAGGTCGGTGCCAGGTCCTTTGGGTGTACCACCACCCCACCATCCTTGCGGAGCGACGTGTTCCTTGTTCATGCCCGAGGGAGCATTACCGTTACCAGGGAAGTAGCGTTTTTCGGTGCTATAGTAGTCGAAGATGAGGTACTGGCCTGCCGTGTTCTTCTGACCTTCCACGAAGTCGGTATCAGGATACTTCTCCCACAGTTCGCCATAGTTGAACATGTTGCTCGTGCTGGGTTTCACCACGCTGTACAGCGCCATCTTCAACTCTCTGCCTCGTTTGTTGTCGATGGAGTTGTAGTAGTCGGGTTTCAACTGCGCATGGATTGACACGGCAGTCATCAACAACAAAAGGCTCAGTAAATGTTTTTTCATGTGATGATAGGTTAGAGAGTAAAAAACTTTGGACACAAAATCATCACAAAATGTTTTCACAAAATCTGAAATTTTGTGTTTTATTTTGAGACGATTTTGTGTCCAAAAACTATAGAGCCATTACTTCATCAGGACTTTCTTGCCGCCGATGATGTAGAGGCCGTGGCGTGTGATGGAGTTCACCTTCTGGCCCGAGAGGGTGTAGATAGTGCCTCCGAGGACTTCCTTGTCCATTTCAACGCCGTGAACACCGAGGCTGACGCCGTCGATGATGGCATCGTCGAGGTTCTTCACGCCAGGTGCGCTGAAGTAAGCCGTCACGTTACCTTTGACGAGGACTTCCTTGCCAAGGTTGCCGAAGTTGTCAACGAGGTTCAGTTTCTCGCGGAATACGGTGTTGTTCTTCAGTTCAACAGGGATGCACTTGCTTGCGTCGAAGGCGGGAGCCTTGCGAGGACCAGCACTTTGTGTGTCTGCATCGGCGAGAACGATGTTCGAAGTCACGAGGTTCTCGTTGCCTTCGGTGTTGGCGAACTTCTCTTCCTTGAATTGACCGTTGACACAGCCGATGATGGTACCCTTCACCCAAACCTTCTCGGCAGGAGCCTGGTTGTTGAGCTGGAGGTAGCGAACGTCAGCCACGCTGTAAGGATTCTCTTGCGTGCCTTCACCGTCGAATACATACTCTTCGGTGATGAACTCGCTGCGGTCAATCGGATAGTACTGAACAACACCATCGCGCACAGTCATGATGGCTGTAATACGATATTGAGTTGTTGTATCGAAGGTAATATCAGAAAGGATGCCGAACTGGTCGTACAGAATTGCATCTGCTCCATTCTGTGTGAATGTCACAGCCTTGTCAGTCAGCGTTTCAGCCTGGAAAGTAATTCCTTCCAGGTCTATAAGAAGACTATAGAAACCCATATCACCTTCCGCAACGACTTGTGCAATATAGCCAACATTCTGTTCGCTGGCCACAACATCATTGCCTTCAGAAACGACTGTAATCTCTGAGTCTTCCTGATTGAATGCGAGCTCTGGTAGACCGTGATAAAGATAGAGGTCACCCGTAATCTTCACGTTAATATTGTCGCCAGCCTTCACTGCCGTTGAAGGAGTTCCAAAGAGCAGGAAGCCCCAACCACCTGCATCTTTAATATAGATATTCTTGTTATTGACGTAGGTAACCAGCAAATTCTTTGATTCAAAGATGCTCTTCACCCTTTCAGCTGTAGCTGCAGCATTCATATCCGCAATATAATTGTACGTCGGATACTGAGGCTCTGGCGTGTCGCGCTCGAGTTCTTCCTTGTTGGTGGGATAGAACTGTACGACTCCGTCGCGCAGGCATACGATGGCGCTGAACTCATAGTCCTCGGCCTCGGTGTCGAAGGTCAGGCCCTTGGCTTGGTCGAACTGGTCGAACAGCACGGATTCTTCACCCATCGAGAAGATAGCAACCTGGCCGTGCTTGCCACCTTCCTCGGTGGTCAGTTCGGCAGCACCGAACATCACGTCGGTCAACTTGACGAGTTTGCTGCTGTAGGCAAGGCCGTCAGCGAGCACGTCGCCCATTTCTACGGCTACGGGAACGACTTCGGTTGTGCCCACCTTCGTCACTTCTGTGCCAGAGGTAGCAGGTGTCATTTCGGGCAGTCCGTGGTAGGTGTAGAGGTCACCCTTGACAGTACCGCTGAGGACGTCACCCACCTGCGGTTCGAGACCTGGGATGGCTCCGTAGAGGAGGAAGCCGTCGCTGCCGTCGGTAATGTAGTAGTTCGTTCCATCAACATAGGTGACGGTCACGTTGTTGAGTGTGAGGTAAGCCTCGGTCTTGGTGTCGGTAGCACCTTCCTTGGCGGCTGCAATCGACTCGTAGTGTTCGGGCTCGACAACCACACCACCCTCGTCGTTCAACTTGAAGATGCTGCTGCCAGAGTCCATCTCGGGAGTCGTGTTGAAGAGTTTCAACTTACCATAAACGATGACAAAGTCGCCGGCCTTGATTTCGTCTGAACTTGTGAACTTCTCGCCGTTGAGGCTGTAGCCACGGTAAATCTCGAACTGGTCGGTTTCCGTACCGTCCTTACTGATGAAGTAGGTAGCGTTACCATAGGAACCAGCACCCGATGCTGCGCCTGTATAGACGTCGATGCTTTCAATCTTCGAAATCTTACCCTGTACATAGACCTTGTCGGCAGGAATGGCACCGCCGAGACAGAGTTTGTTGGCGTCGCTGGCCGTGTAGGGGTCGGTAGCCGTACCGCTGCCCTCAAGACCGCTGAGGTCAACGATGGTGTAGGTAGCGCTAACTGCCGAACTCTTGTTGCCGCTGGCATCTTCTGCAATAGCATAGACCGTAGCCGACTCCGTCAGGTGAATCGGAGAGTAGTAGTAGTTGTAGGTCGTGTTGTCCATCGAGTAGAGGACTTTCAGACCCGTCTCAGCCGTGATGGTTACGTCGATAGGCTCGGTGTAGGTGCCTGCCTCGGGCGAGATGGTCGGACGCTTCACTACGACGCCACCGCCATCACCATAGGTAATGGAGATGGAAGCGATGCGGCGATGACCCGTCGTACCATCGATGGTGAAGGTCACGCTCGATGCGCTGCCTTGCCATGCACCGGAAGTAAAATCACCCGTGTCAACGGTGATGGCATTCGTACCCTCACCACTTGCGAAGGTGAAGGCAATCTCCGTCATCTTCACGCCGTCGGCTGTGATGGTCATCGTGTTGCCACCGTACATGCGGAGTGCCGTACCTGTGTTGTAATACTTAGGGCCATTGCCGTTAGAGCCCTTGTCCAGCGTGGCGGTGATGCCACTACCGAAATCAATGGATTCCACAGCCTCGGCATTGGCATAGCCCTGATCCGCAGCGACCCATGTGATCGTTCCTGCCATGACATGAGCGCTCAGCGTGAGGGCTGCAATTGTCATGACGTACTTCAGAGA
>R23__coassemble_1381_pt1 | contig 11508 bp, 12 predicted proteins | sample R23__metabat2_high_PE_006 | metagenome-assembled genome bin R23
TTAGTATTTACTCCCCTCTCTACAAGGGAGGGGCAAGGGGGTGGGTCTTTACCTATTTGCTTTCACTTTGTAGGAGCAGGAGAAGTTGCCCTTGGCCATGTTGAGCAATTTCTTCTTAATCATCTGCTTGCGCAGGCCGCTGATGTGGTCGACGAACACTCGGCCTTCGAGATGGTCGAACTCGTGCTGAATGACGCGGGCAACGAATCCGTCAACCCACTCGTCGTGGGGTTGAAGGTCGCGGTCGAGGTACTGGATGCGCACGCTGCGGGGACGGCGTACCTTCTCGTGGATGCCTGGCAGCGAGAGGCAGCCTTCTTCGTAGTCGTCGGTCTCTTCACTCTCTTCGAGGATATGGCCGTTGATGTAGGTGCGCAGGAAACCCTTGAACTGGGGCTCATCCTCGCTGATGCAGTCGAGGTCCACCACCACGACACGGATGGGCAGGCCCACCTGTGGTGCTGCCAGTCCGACGCCTTCAGCATTCTTCAGCGTCTCAAACATGTTGTTGATGAGGTCCTGCAGACCTTCGTAATCAGTCGGAATGTCTTCGGCCACCTTGCGAAGCACAGGCTGACCGAATATATACATTGGTAAAATCATAAGCGTTTACTTTCCATATAATCTTCAAGAATAATCGTCGCCGCAATCTTATCCACAAGGGCCTTGTCGCGGCGTGCCTTTTGGCCGATACCACTGTCGAGCATGGCCTGATGGGCCAGTACGGAGGTGAAGCGTTCGTCGTACATCTCAATGGGCAGAGCGGGGTAGAGTTTGCGCAGACGATTGACAAACGGCTCGACGCGTTTCATGTTTTCCGACGGTTCGCCGTTGGGCTGTTTGGGCAATCCCACAATGATGCGCTCCACGTCCTCTTTTGCCATGTAGTCGGCAAGGAAGTCGTACAGCGTTTTGGTCTCTACCGTCGTCAGTCCACCTGCAATCAGTTGCAACGGATCAGTGACAGCGATGCCCGTCCGTTTTTTTCCATAGTCAATGGCCAGGATGCGCCCCATCTCTTGTTTTCTCGATCAGTTAATCGTGCAAAGTTACATCATTTTTTTGATTATGTGCCAGAAAATACAATAATTAACAATCTGGCGTAATGTCATATGGCAGGGAAGGGGCTTGGAATTTTTACGCCAAGCGCTTGGCGTTCGAACGTTAAGCGCTTGGAAATATAACGCTAAGTACTTGGAGGTATAACGCTAAGTACTTGACTCTCGACTCTTGACTCTTGACTCTTATTTGTCTTCGTCATCAACGATTCGCCCCAACATGTCCTGAAGGGTTGAGAGCATCTTTTGGAACTTGCTGGGTTCTTTCGGCTTCTCTGGCTTTTCGGTTGTTTCCTGTTCCTCTGTGGGTGCTTCCGGTTCCTCGGTGGGTGTCTCCGTCGTTTCTTCGTCAAAGACATCGGACTGTGAAACCATTGGCGTGCCATAGTACTTTTCGTAGAGAGATGCACGATTGTCCTGGCTGTCTGCTGTCTTGGACACTTCGTCGTCGAATCCAGTGGCAATGATGGCTACCTTGATTTCATCGTCCAGCGTCTCGTCGGGGTAGAGGCCCCACAACAGCAGAATGTCGTCGTTGAAGTCGTCCATGAAGTCGTTGATGTCACGCAGTTCATAGGTGCGTGCCGGAGTCTTCTCGCCGCTATAGACGATGTAGAGCATGCGCTTCACACGGCTGCGGTTGACGTTGGCAATGAGCGACGATGAGATGGCATTGGACAAGGCCTGGAAGATGCGGTTCTTGCCGCTGGCCGAACCGATGGACACGATGGCAGCACCGCCGTCCTTCATCACACTCTTCACGTCGTTGAAGTCGCGGTTGACCTTGCCAATGACTGTGATGATTTCGGCAATGGTCTTCGTGGCTGTCATGAGCACTTCATCGGCCTTCTTCAGACCATCGTCCCAAGTAAGTTCGCAGTACTGCTCGTCGGTAATCAGGCGTTCGTTGTTGATGACGATGAGCGAATCGACACACTGGCGGATTTCCTCCAGACCTTCCAAAGCCTGGTAGATGCGCTTACGGCCTTCCATGCGGAACGGCAACGTAACTACGCCGATAGTGAGGATGCCCATCTCCTTGGCGGTACGGGCAATGACGGGTGTCGCACCAGTACCTGTTCCGCCACCCAGTCCGGCAGTGATGAATACCATCTGTGTCTCATCGTCGAACATCTTGCGGATTTCCTCGATGTTTTCTTCGGCAATGCGGTAGCCCTCATCACGCTTTCCGCCAGCACCGAGGCCTTCGCCTAGCAGCAGTTTGTTAGGCACTTTGTTGGCCGACAGCACCTGGCTGTCCGTATTGGTGACGATAAAGGTGACGTCCTTCACGCCTGCCTCGTACATGTGCTGTACGGCATTGCCTCCACCGCCGCCCACTCCGATTACTTTGATAATCTTCTTCGACTTGTCCTGAATCGGAAAATTGAAGGGAGGAATGTTGTTCTCAGTCATAGTTTTGATATATTAGTTTTTGTGAATATTGAATTTGCTTACAAAATTATGCTGAAAAACCATGCAAAACAAGGCTTCCCAGAAAAAAAGTTTTCCACATGGGGTGTGGAAAACTCTTTGCGAATTTCTTATTTTTTGAAAAGGAGCCAGTAAGGATTAAAAATAGGAATAAATGCCCACCACCATGCTTTGCCCATATCCCTGCAACGCTTGATGCACTGCACGATATAAACGTATAGAGCGATGTCGCTGAAGAGGACGAAAGGCAAAAGCCAAATGTCATATTGTGTCACTTCCCATGTGCTGTACAGGACCATAAATATACTGATAGGAAGAACACCTGTGAACATCAAGCATAAATGATATAGCAAAAGGAAACAGAGAACTATGCCGTCTTTGAATCCAGTGGGAATCAAACAGGAAAAAAACATTGCCCCCTCCGTTATCAGAAGGAAAAACGCCCACATCTCCCATCGCTCAATTCGTCCTTGTTTAGGTACGAACAAATAGGTTGAAATAAGTTTAATCATGTTCATTTATTGCTTCTCTTTTCTTTTATAAATAGCAAAACGAGTAGGATTGCTACGGCAACATCGACGATGTTCCACATTGTTCGACCCAATGCAATCTTAATAAGTGGTTGAAACAACACGGCTAATGCTCCGAATGTCACTGCCAACGCTTTCTCTTCTTTTTGATAATATGTATAGGCAAATACCCCAAATGCAATCATTGCAATAAAACGCACAAACGTATAATAGCCGTATGGCATCGGTGCCAAGCATAGCAACATCATTGCCGCAAGAATAAGATAAAAGTATTTTATGTTAATCATCGAATTCATCAATTATAAGGATTCTTTTTCTGACAGCCCAATCTTTAACTGCAAAATGACTACCCCATCGACTACCCCAATGATGTTTCCTAAAACACGTAATACTTTGTTAATCAGCATCCATGCTGCAAGTATGAAAGATTGATACTTCATGTTTCTTCAAATAATTCTTCTTTTATTCCAAACAATTTTTCCATAAAAGCATTCTTGCTTCCTTTGGGTATTTGAATTCGTTCTAGATGATTACAATAATCAAATACCCCAGATCCAATCGTGTTAGGTACACCTTTGAAACTAACGAGTTTAAGTTCGTCACATGCACAAAAGGCATGACTGCCAATATAATTAATCGTTTGAGGTATCTCGATTTTTTCTAATCCCGAAAACTTAAATGCGTTTGCTTTGAGAAATACTAATCCATTCGGAAGAATCATGTTTGACAAAGATACACAACTTTCAAATGCAGAATCTCCTATTTTGATAATTGATGAGGGGAGAATAACATTTTGAAGTGAACGATTATTGTAGAAAGCCCGATCACCAATAACTAAGACAGAATTTGGTAATCGAATTGATTGCATGGTTTGTGAATATGGATAATGTGGACCATTGCTAAATGCTGCATTGACTATAGCAAAGGTTCCCTCTCTTACTGTGTAATTCACATTTCTATATCCACCTAGCAACACTTGAGGTGATTTAAGATAATCAATGTTGCAATCATCTGTAAAAGTTTCTCCCGATGTGGATTTAAGATTGGCAAGTTTATCTAAATCTTCTTCTAAAAGAGAATCGCTTACAATCTTTGAGAAAAGATTCAAATCTTCCATTGATGCAATGTGCATAATAGTGCCATTACATTCCAGATACCCATTAATCAAGTGTGTCTTCATCTGTTTGTGCCCAATTAACGATGGTTTCCGTAAAATTATCTGAATTCAAATCATAATACCTTACGATAAGGTTCCTGTGAGAATTTTTCAGTCTATGATAGGGAACAAATTGCTTTACTAAATCATTTTTTATCATTGTAGCAAACTCAGTCTTCTTTTTATCAAATCGTGCTTTAGTAGCCTCATCAAAGAATCGATAATTAAATACTATTGAATCATCATTAAGTTCAATAATAATTTTTTGTTTATTCTCGTCTAATGAGATATTTGCTCTTAAATTCATCATTTTAACATACAATGACAAATACAAATCATCAGAAACATGTTCTTCTATTTTTTCTGCATCCAAAATCTTTAATTCTTCTTCCGTAAACTGTTCGGTTATTTTCTGAACATCTATAGGGTCACTAAAGAAAATAAGAGATATAATCAAACAAACTGGGATAACAATCAAAACATAGGGACCAGTTACCAAAAAAATAATTACGAAGAGACATCCCATGTTTTTAATGAGGCGTACAAAATGTAAATAAAGTTTTCTCATAGCATATATAATTAATTTATTAGTTGTTATTTTTTTGTTTCTTCAGATTGTTTATATGTGGAACTGCATAATATCGATAAAAAAATAATTGTTCCAACACATGGAATAAGATTCCAATATATATAATACCAACTAAAGTCTGCGTCTGCAAGACGTTTCATTGTCATACCTATACTTGCGAGGAAGTGATAAAGATATAACGCAATGAATAAAAGACCGAAAATAAACGCAATAATCCATTCGTCAACATCTGGGAACTTATTTCCCACAAAAAGTATATAAGCATTAAAACCATAGAAAAAAACACAAGTTACTACAAGTGAGTATAGTTGCCATAGCCAATAATATAGCGGGCCAACGGTTATACGCTGAAGACTTAACCATCTCCAATTATAGGGCTTTATGATTGCTTTTAGAATTTTTTTTACTATTTTCATGATGATTCTGTGTGATTAGTAGTGATTTCTTTTATGGAGAAGAGTAAGAGTATTGCAAAATAAATGAATGTTTTTATTGTTGCAAAGTTATTATTTTTCACAAGCCTTGTGGAAATGAAAAAAACATCGTCGGAGGATGCCATTTTGAGAAAATGGAGGTGTTTTGTTGTCATTTTTTGTTTTTTTTTGCGACACGTGGGCAAAAAGAAAGGTGTGAGGCTCTCTCGTTGCTACTTCGAGGTATCGCCAAACACCTATAACCATACAACCATGAAAGCCCACACCTAACGGTGCAAGCATTCACCTGTTGCATTGACGATTACTTTTGTTGTGGAAATTGGCGATTTCTCAGACATCATCTGCAAAAAGCAAACACTTTTCTTATGTCTTTATGTCTTGTTAAACTACGTCATGTTTTTTGTTTTTGGAATTACACATACAAAGATATGGAAATCTTTTTATTTTGGGAAAGAAAACATGAGTTTTTATACAAACTTTTTCAGTTGTCCAAGTCTGCAGCCTTGCCTTGGTACTGTGGGCTGCGCTTTTCGAGGAAGGCACGGATGCCTTCGAGGTAGTCGGCACCTTTATAGACTTTGGTGCGGTAGGCGTTGATGCGCTCGAAACTCTCGGAGGGAATGACCGTGGCGGCGCGGCTGAGGATACGGAACTGCCGCTTGATAGCGCTGATGGACATGACGCTGTTGCGCCGCAGGGGTGCGAGGAAATGCTCTTCGAGGAACGTGTCCAGTTGGTCAGGCTCTGCCACATGGTTGATGAGTCCGACGTTGAGGGCGTCGAGGGCTGTGATGGGTGTGCCGAGGAAGAACATCTCACGGGCTTTGTTCATGCCCAACTGATTGACGAAGTGCATGATGCCTGAGGCGTTGTAGGGTATGCCTATCTTGGCGGGTGTGATGGCGAAGGTGGCGCTGTCGGCACTTACAATCATGTCGCACGACAGGCACAGGTCGCACGCACCGCCCCAGACCGTTCCGCTGACGCAGGCAATGACGGGAATAGGTGTGTCCTGTACGGCACGCAACAGTTGTTCCATCGGCACATCGTAGGCCAGTGGGTCTTCGCCGTTCTGTGGCAATTCGCGGATGTCGTGTCCTGCACTCCAAACGCCTTTGTGGCATTGTGCCTTGATGACGATGCCGACACATTCTTTCTCATAACCATCCTTGATGGCGGCTATCAGTTCGTGGCACATCTGTTCGCTGAGACAGTTGAAGTGTACTGCATTCTGCATCTCGATGTAACAGATGCGGTCATTGATAGTTGTGTTTGTTAACATATTGGGTTGTGTTTAGTTCGATGACAAAGGTACGAAAAAAGAGTGATATGTGAGCAAGAAAATGGGTATTTCTCATACAAAAACAGTCCGAAGGCATGTTGAAGTCCTTCGGGCTGTTACTATGATGCTGGCTGTTTGCCTCATTTTGTCTGTGTTTTCTCAGCTTTTTGCTTCATGGTGCAGTTATCAAGCAAAGGACATCCGTCGCATCCTTTCTTGCATTCGGGACAGGTGTCGCTGCCAGAACCGCCGCATCCACACGCATTGCCCTTGCCACGGATGCGCCGTATGAAGGTCCATACAGCGTAAGCCACGGCAAGGGCAATGATGATATAGGTGATGATGGATTGCACTTACTAAGTGAAAAATTAAAAGTTAGAAGTTAAAAAGCCTCTCCCCCCGATACCTCCCTCATAGGGGGAAGTTATTCGTTTAATTCGGGGAATTTGTAGTGGATAAAGTTGACTTAAATCAGTTCGATGCTGCGGCGCACGAAGCGGTTGAGGGCTTCGCCACGGAGCAGACCGTTCTGCAGCAGGGCCAGGTCAATGAGTTGGTGAACCACCTTGTTGTCCTTGGCATAGTCGCTGATGAGGGCCTTCTTCTTGTTACGCTGCTCGTCAATCGATTTTTCGGTGGCAGAGAGGTCGTCCTTGCGTTCCTGCGGAATTTCGTCCCACTTGAGATCCTTGTTCTGCTGGTTGATGCTGTCGCGGCGCGCTGTCAGACCAGCGATTTCTGCGTCGATGGGCTTCAAGGCCTCGCCGACAGCCTTCTCGCTTTCCTCGAGCACGTTCTTAATGAGCGTGTGGTCGCTGTTCAGAACGACGGTCATCATGTCAGGCATTTCGCCGTAGAACGCCATGCCAGGCTGCAGACGTGCCATGTCCTTCATTCGGCGCATGTATTCGCTCTGTGTGATGACGACAGGTGCAGCCGTTTCGCCCATCGGCTGTGCCTCGACATGGAACTCTGTCTTGTCCATCTTCGGCATCTGGGTTGAGAATACCTCCTGCAGCACCTCTTTCTTGCTGGCTTCGAGTTCGTCCTTCTTGGCATCCTCCTTCACGATGAGGCGGTCGATGGTGTCGCTGTCCACACGGACAAAACGTGTCTTCTCCATCTTCTCTTCAAACTTGCCGCACATCGCAGCATCGAGTTCGCCGTCCATGAGCAGGACGTTGTAGCCTTTGGCCTGTGCAGCCTCGATGTAGGCATACTGGTCGTCGCGATTCTGGGCGTAGAGGTAGATGAGGTTGCCGTCCTTGTCGGTCTGTTCTCCTTCGATGAGGGTCTTATACTCGTCGTAGGTGAAGAACTTACCCTCCGTATCCTTGAGCAGGGCAAATGTCTTGGCCTTGTCGTAGAAGTCCTGTTCCGAAAGCATGCCGTAGTGGATGAAGATCTTGATGTCGTCCCACTTAGCCTCGAAGTCCTTGCGGTCGTTCTTGAAAAGTTGATTCAGACGGTCGCTCACTTTCTTCGAGATGTAGGTCGAAATCTTCTTCACGTTCGAGTCGCTCTGCAGATACGAGCGGCTGACGTTCAGCGGGATGTCCGGCGAGTCGATGACGCCGTGCAGCAGCGTCAGGAAGTCAGGCACGATGCCCTCGACCGAGTCGGTCACGAAGACCTGGTTGCAGTAGAGCTGAATCTTGTTCTTCTGCAGGTCGAAGTTCGACTTCACCTTCGGGAAGTAAAGAATACCTGTCAGGTTGAAGGGATAATCGACGTTGAGGTGAATCCAGAACAGCGGCTCGTCCGACATGGGGTAGAGTTCGCGGTAGAACTTCTTGTAGTCCTCGTCCTTCAGTTCGCTCGGCTTGCGTGTCCAGAGCGGCGTGGTGTCGTTGATGACGTTGTCTTCGTCGGTCTCCACTTGCTTGCCGTCTTTCCATTCCTTTTTCTTGCCGAAAGCCACGGCGATGGGCAGGAAGTGGCAATATTTCTTCAGCAGTTCCTCCACCTTCGATTCCTCGAGAAACTCCTTACAGTCGTCGTCGAGGTGCATGATGATGTCCGTGCCACGGTCCTCACGCTTGTCGTCTTCGATGGTAAATTCGGGACTGCCGTCGCACGTCCAGCGCACGGCCTGGCTGCCTTCCTGCCACGACTTGGTGACGATTTCCACTTTCTTGCTGACCATGAAGGCCGAGTAGAAGCCAAGTCCGAAGTGTCCGATGATGGCATTCGCATCTTCCTTATATTTGTCGAGAAAGTCGTTGGCACCCGAGAAGGCGATTTGGTTGATGTACTTGTCAATCTCCTCTGCGGTCATGCCGATACCACGGTCGCTGACCGTCAGCGTACCCTTCTTCTTATCCACACTTACGTGTACGGTCAGGTCGCCGGCCTCTTCCTTCAGTTCGCCCTTCGAGGCGAGTGTGCGGAGTTTCTGCGTAGCATCGACGGCGTTCGACACGATTTCGCGCAGGAAAATCTCATGGTCGCTGTAGAGAAACTTTTTGATGACGGGGAAGATGTTCTCAGTTGTAACCCCGATGTTACCTTTTTGCATAGTTTTTTATGATTGTTTTGTTATTGCTCTTTCTCAAAGGCTGCAAAGTCCATGCAGCCACCCTGAAAAATGCAAACTATATGCCAACTCGCTACATTCTGCCACTTTGTCACATACACACTCGGCTGAGATGCCGTCTCCAAGTACTTGGAAAAAACACGCCAAGTGCTTAGCGTAATCACGCCAAGTGCTTAGCGTGAAAACTCCAAGCGCTTAGCGTTAAAATTCCAAGCGCTTAGGCTTGATGGTTTCCGGCTTTTTTTGTACCTTTGCAGTCGCTTTGAAAAAAAGTCAGTATTTATGTTCAAAAAAGTAATGAAAATGAAGGCCGACGTCATCCGTTGGCACCAGTTCAGCAGGAAGAACGATGCTGTGTTCCGTTCGCTCGGACGCGAAATCGCCATTTCGACGCTGTCGGTAGCCACGCTGCTCGTTGCCACGCCTCACACGGCACAAGCTCAGACCGTTGCTCCGCAACAGGGCGAGCGTGACCGCGAAGTGGCACTGGACGAGGTGACGGTGACGGCGGGCCGGGTGCCGCTGCCCATGGAGCAGACGGCACGCATCGTGAGCGTGATGACTCGCGAGCAACTGAAGGATTGCCCTGCGCAATCGGTGAATGACCTCTTGAAACTCTGCGCGAGCGTCGATGTCCGGCAGCGCGGCGGTTTCGGTATTCAAACGGACATCAGCATCAACGGCGGCACTCACGACCAGATTGTGATTCTTCTCAACGGTGTGAATATTTCTTCGCCACACACCGGGCACCTTGCCGCCGACCTCCCCATCAGTATTGACGACATCGAACGCATCGAGATTCTCGAAGGCGCAGCCAGTCGCGTCTATGGAACAAGTGCGTTTTGTGGGGCCATCAATATTGTGACAAAGGGAAGCCTCCCCCCATCCCCCTCCCGAAGAGGGGGAGCCCAAATCAATGGAGAGCTGGGTGTGAATGGTGGTAGTTTTGGCACATGGGGCATTGACGGAAGCATCGGGCATAAGTCCGTCGGTACGCTCTCGGCAGGTTATCAGCAGAGCGACGGGGGTACGGTAAAATCTGATTTCAAGAAGATGCGTGCCTTTTATCAGGGTGGGGCAGACCTGACTGGAGCCCGACTCGAATGGCAACTCGGTATGTCGCGTATGGACTACGGTGCCAACACGTTCTACTCGGGCAAATACCCCAACCAGTATGAAGAGAACCGCAGGTATATGGGGAGTGTGAAAGCGCATCATTCCTTTACAATGGGCCCGGAGAAGTTCTCCCCCTATAGGGGAGAGTTAGAGGGGGGCTTTTATTTCAACCGCTCGCTTGACCACTATCAGTTGATTAAGAATACGACCACCGGCGAGAATTTTCACATGACCGATGTCTATGGTCTGACGGTCAACGCCCGAACGACCTGGGCATGGGGTACGTCGTCGGTAGGTGCCGACTTCCGCAACGAAGGAATTCTTTCGACAGCCCTTGGACGTCCGCTCTCTCCTGACCTCTATGTGGACATTCCTGGTCATGAGGGTCAGTATAAAAAGAAAGACAACCGCACGAACATCTGCTATTTTCTGGAGCATGACGTGATGCTGAGGCAGTGGACCTTCTCGCTGGGTCTGATGGCAAACATGAACACGGGGCTAGACTATCGCTACCGCCTCTACCCAGGCATCGATGTGTCGTATCGTCCGTCACAAGGCGTGAAATTGTTTGCTTCATGGAATATGGCTCAGCGCATGCCGACGTTCACCGATCTCTATTACAAGTCGCCCACACAGGAGGGCAACACAGGGCTGAAACCCGAACGCACGAGCGAGTTTGCTGTAGGTACGACGTTGCGGCTGAAGGGACTGAAGGCCGATGTGCGTGCCTTTCACCGCCACGAGAGTTCGATGATTGACTGGGTGATGACGCCCGACGATGCCGCCAATGGGTTCACCACCTATCATGCCACGAACTTCCGTCTGGACAAGATGGGTGTGAATGTCAGTGTGAATGCTCCTTTCCGACTCCATCCGATAGGGGGAGAAGTCAGCCTCTCCTATACGTACTTGCATCAGAAGCGCTACGACAATGTGGAGGTCGTTGCGTCCAGTTATGCGCTCGACTATCTGCGTCACAAGTTTGTGGCAAGGCTCGACACAAGGGTTTGCAAAGGACTGAACGCCACGCTGTCCTATCGTTGGCAACAGCGCATGGGCAACTACATGAAGTACGAGGCAGGCACGTCCACGGCACAACCCTATAAACCCTACGGACTGCTGGACTTACGACTGACCTACACGGCACGGCGTTTCAGCATTTGGCTCGAAGGCAACAACCTCACCTCCTATCGCTACTACGATCTCGGCAATGTTCTCCAACCAGGTTTCTGGCTGATGTCAGGGGCAAAGTGGAAGTTCTGAAACAGGTTTTGTAACTATATTCATTCATATTACAACGGAAACACACCGAAAGCACGGAATTTATTTTCAGCGTTTACCGTGTGATTCTGTTTTATTAGTGTATTTCCGTG
>R23__coassemble_1401_pt1 | contig 11373 bp, 5 predicted proteins | sample R23__metabat2_high_PE_006 | metagenome-assembled genome bin R23
GCCTATAGCCGCACCGCAGTGCAAATTTATTTCGACTGCGGTGCGTTTTTTGACGAATTTTCGCGTGCCGGTAGGGGCAGGTTTCCATGCCTGCCCGAAGAATTTTCCGAAACTCGATGTGAGGGAATTCCTATTGTCGTCATGGACGTGGAAGAAACAATCGGGACGCCCCACGGGTCGTCCCTACAGGGCGCATGTGTAACTACCACTTGTAGGGACGCCCCGTGGGGCGTCCATCATTGCTATGCGGTGTTGGTAGAAAACATCTCGGCGTCGAACCCCATGTTTTCTGCGGGCAGGCATGGAAACCTGCCCCTACTGGCGATAGAAAGGTTGTTTTGAACCCCTCCCAGCTGTCATCTTGCTAACAGTCGACTGACAATTGCGGTAGTTTTTCTGTAAAATTGTAACAAATTGCAATATGAAATGTTAAAAAGGTAATTTTGTTTAGTTTTTTTCACCGAAATTATAAAAATTTTTGTTAACTTTGCAGCCTAAATGTGTTTTATGCCTTTAAACGGACTGAAAAACACAGCTCCTGCAGCAACCAGAATCCTGCGCGGTCGGAATGACCAACCGAAACCACCTGTTAATATATTAATAGGAACGCGCGCGAGAGGAACGGCCGCTGCTTGCCTAATAAAATAACAGAAAGAGAACATTAAAAACTAATTATTCATTAAACAACAAAAGAATGGGAAAAAGATTATGGTCATTCATTGCCTTTTGCACTCTTGCAGTAGGCATGGCATTCGCCCAGCAGACGGTGACTGGTAAAGTCGTCGAGCAAGCAACGGGCGAAGCGGTCGTAGGTGCTTCCGTTTTCGTTGATGGAAATACGGCAGTCGGAACCTACACCGACATTAATGGTAACTTCACCCTTAACAACGTCCCCGGCGGTGCACGTCTGAAGATTTCGTACATCGGACTGAAGACCCAGACGGTTCCGGCTCGTGCCAAGATGCGTGTAGTCCTCGAGACCGACGCACAGACGACCGACGAAGTCCTCATCTTGGCTTATGGCTCGCAGAAGAAAGCCACCTTTACCGGTGCTGCCACAACGCTGAAGGCCGAGAAACTGGAGAACCTGCAGGTCAGCAACATCTCGCAGGCACTCGAAGGCCAGGTAGCCGGTGTGCAGGTAGCCAGCGGTTCCGGTCAGCCCGGTAGCGTCGGAAGCATCCGCATCCGTGGTATCGGTTCGATTGCAGCCGACAACGACCCGCTCATCGTCCTCGACGGTGTGCCCTACGTGGGTTCGCTCAACAGCATCCCGACACACGACATCGAGTCGCTCACCATCCTCAAGGATGCTGCTGCCAACTCTATGTACGGTGCACGCGGTGCCAACGGTGTCATCATGGTCACCACCAAGAGCGGACGTCAGGGCAAGGTCAAGATCGACGTCGATGCCAAGTACGGTTGGAACACCCGCGGTGTGCCCACCTACGACATCATCACCAGTCCTGGCGAATACTACGAAATGGCATACGAAGCCTATCGTAACAGCCTTGTCAGCGAAAAGGGCATGGCTGGTGCAAGCGCATACGCAGCCGCTCACCTCATCGACGAGGTGCTCCACTATAACGCCTTCCAGGGTGTGGCTGACGACCAGCTCATCAACCCTCTGACCGGCAAACTCAATCCTGCTGCCACCACACTGAAGTGGGGTGACGACTGGACAAAGGATCCGTTTGAAACCGGCATCCGTCAGGAATACACCGTCGGCATCAGCGGCGGTACCGAGGACACGAAGGCCTACCTCTCGCTCGGCTACCTGAACGATAAGGGTTACATCGTCGGTTCGAAGTTCGACCGCTTCAGCGGCCGTGCCAAGGTCGACCAGAACATCGGTCAGTTCATCCGCGTGGGTGGACGTCTGAGCTATGCTCACACCGACCGTCACGTCTTCGACGCATCGGAGGACACCAACTTCTCGAACATGTTCTTGTTCTCGCAGATGATTGCCCCGATCTATCCTATCTGGCTCTACAACACAGACGGCACACTCTGGCTCGACGACGAAGGCAAGCCGCAGTATGACTGGGGTTCACAGTATCTGCGTCCGTATGCCGCCGAGCAGAACCCTGTAGCCACAACACAGGCCAACTTCAACCAGGTTATCCGTGACAACGTCAACTCGCACGCTTACTTCGAGGCCAACTTCCTGAAGGACTTCACCTTCACGGCCAACGTATCGTACGACGTCTTCAACAGCAACTCGATTCAGTACATGACCCCCATCGGTGGTGATGCCCTCAACGTAGGCGGACGCTCGTACCAGAGCACACAGCGCGTGTCTAACCTCAACGCCCAGCAGATTCTCGAATGGCGTCACCGCTTCGGCGAACACAACATTCACCTCATGGCTGGTCACGAAAGCGAAAAGGCTGACGTACGCTACCTCTACGGTCACATGACCAACTTCGCTTACGACGACAACCCATACTTCGCCAACGCTGCGCAGTATCAGAACCTGACGTCGTATCGCTATACCAACACACGCGAAGGTTACTTCTTCCGTGCCAACTACGACTACGCCAACCGTTACATCCTGAACGCATCTCTGCGTCGTGACGCTTCGTCCGTCTTCTCGCGCGACAACCGCTGGGGTACTTTCTGGGCCCTCGGTCTTGCATGGCGTCTGAACGAAGAGTCGTTCATGAAGAACATCAAGGAAATCAACGACCTGAAGTTCAAGATTTCTTACGGTACACAAGGTAACGACGCTCTGCCCATCAACCGCGCCTACATGGACCTCTACTCCGTTACACGCGTTGACGGTGAGTTCGGTATCGCCAAGTCGATGCGCGGCGTCAAGGACCTCAGCTGGGAAAAGAACTACAACTTCAACGTAGGTTTCGAAGGTAAGTTCCTCAACCGCATCAATATTGAGTTCGACTACTTCATCAAGACTACGAAAGACCTTCTCTTTGCTCACCCGCTGCCACCGTCAGTAGGTTCGCCCTCGAGCGAATACCGCAACGAGGTTGACATGCGCAACAACGGTTTCGAAGTAACACTCGGCGCCGACATCATCAAGAACAAGGACTTCAAGTGGAATGCACAACTCAACCTGACCCACTATGTCAACACCCTCACCAAACTGCCTGAAGGCAAGCCCGACGAAGGTTTCGCACGTGGTTCCTACTGGTGGAAGAAGGGCGGCTCGCTCTACGACTTCTACATGTACAAGTATGCAGGCGTTGACCCCAATACCGGTAATCCTCTCTACTATGCCGACCGCTACTATGTAAAGCAGAGCGGTGCTTGGTTGCAGATTGACAAGGACGACTATCTGTCTGATCCTAGCTTTGAGTACAGAAAAGATGTGATCACCGTCAACAAGACTGACGACGCTACAGAATACCAAATCGGCAAGTCGGCTATTCCCGACCTCACCGGTGGTATCAGCACAAGCCTCGAATATAAGGGCTTTGACCTCAACATTGCTACAGCCTTCCAGATTGGTGGCTATGTGAACGACTCGTTCTATGCAAGCCTCATGGGCTCGGGCGAACCCGGTCAGAACTTCCACAAGGACATGTTCAACCGCTGGACGCCTGCTCACACTGACACCAACATTCCCGCATTGTGGCTCAGCAGCCAGACGCAGCGCATCAGCGGCAACTCTGACTTCTTCCTCACCGATGCAAGTTACTTCTCGCTGCGCAACGTGACTCTCGGCTACACTCTGCCTCGCTCACTCACCGACCGTGTCGGCATCGACAAACTGCGCGTTTACTTCACAGGCGACAACCTCCTGTTCTTCTCGAAGCGTAAGGGTCTCGACCCACGCCAGAGCTTTAGCGGTGCTACCGGCTACGGCTACTCTGCTATGCGTTCTTACTCAATCGGTCTGAACCTCTCTTTCTAATCAACAAGTATAACTCTTAAACAAAGATATAGCAATATGAAGGCATTAAAATATATGTCCGTTGCCCTGGTGCTGGCAGCAGCCCTTGCTTCCTGCTCCAAGGACTTCCTTGACTCCGAGGACTACTCCGTCCTCACTCCGGACGAAGCCGCTGCCGTAGCCGCTAAGAACGCCGATTCCTATCTCAACGGTATCTGGTCTGCCAATGTGGATGCCAGCGAAACCGACGAGTTCGGTCTTATGTCCACACTGCTCTACTTCGAGTTCATGACCGAAGACATTGCTTTCAGCGATGTCAACTGGTTCATCTATGACTATGACCTCGACTATCGTCTCGAGCAGTGGGTACGCCCCTTCGACGTGTGGTCGCTCTTCTACACCAACATCTCGCGTGCCAACGAAATCATCAGTCTCTATCCTGACGGACCTCAGAACGACGAAGAGAAGGCTCTCGCAGGTCAGGCTTACGCACTGCGCGGATGGGCCTACTACTACCTCATTCAGATTTTCCAGGACTACATGACTAAGGGAGATGCCGAAGGCGTCCTCACAGCCATCAACCGCGATGCACCGGGCGTGCCCCTCATCTATCTCCCCATCGACGGCAAGTCGGATGACGAAATCAATGCCGCTACAGGCCGTAACACCGTCGGCGCTGTGCTCGACGAGTGCGAACGCAACCTCGTGATGGCCGTTAAACTCCTCACCGAGTCGGGCTACACCCGTCTGGCCGACGACAATGGCAAGGACTTCATCGACGCCAACGTAGCCAACGGACTTCTCGCCCGTTACTACCTCCTCGCCCAGAAGTGGCCCGAAGCCGCTGCTGCTGCCAAACTGGCTCGCGACGGCTATGGTCTCCGCACGTCCGACGAACTCAAGGACGGCTTCATGGACGTGGGTGCCAGCGACGTAATGTGGGGCTTCAACCACACTACTGAAACTCAGACGACCAACGCTTCGTTCTTCTCACACATGTCGAACTATGCTCCTGGCTATTGTGGTCTTGGTTATTGTTCGAAACTCATCGACGCACGCCTCTATTCTCAGATCGACGCCAACGACCTTCGCCGCGCCCTCTTCAACGGTCCTGCCGGTTGGAGTGCAGCACCGCAGCCTGGTGCCAAGTTGCCTTATGCCAACCTCAAGTTCGGCGACGACGGCAACTGGACGATGGACTACATCTACATGCGTGCTCCTGAAATGGTGCTCATCGAGGCTGAAGCCGAAGCACGTCAGAACAACATTCCTGGCGCTGCTGCAGCCCTCAAGGAACTCCTCGACAAGCGCTTCAAGAGCGGTAACTGGGACGACACTGCTTTCAAAGAAATGTCACAGCAGCAGGCTGTCAACTTCATCCTTCTGCAGCGCCGCATCGAGCTCTGGGGCGAAGGCTTTGCTTACTTCGACATCAAGCGCAACAACAAGGGTATGGACCGCAACTACTCTGGTACCAACCACCTGAGCGGTCACCTTCTGACTGTGCCTGCACACGATGTACTCTGGACCTATCAGATTCCGCGTCGTGAGTGGCAAGAGAACGACAACATCGACGGTGAAAAGGATCAGAACCCGTAAACCGCTGCGAGTGAGTATTAACAAATTTGATTCATCAATCAAGCAACAACGAATATGAAGAAGATATTTTTGAATACGATGTCCCTCCTGGCAGCCGTGGCTCTGCTCACCAGTTGCGTGGACACTATGGACGACAAGGCCGACATCGATGCTGCATATAACAATCCGTCGCAGGTGACTTCGACGGGCGTGACGCTTGTCAACGCTGAGGTGAAGTCGTACAAGCGCATTGATATGCAGGGTTCGATCACCAACCTTGACAATGTGATTGAGATGGGTTTCCTCGTAGGAAAGTCTCCTGATATGTCGGGTGCCCTTTCCTTCGATGCCACGGACTACAGCACGCTTACTGTCAATCCTTCTGAGGAGGGATGGTATGAAGAAGTTGCCACGCCCAAGGAAGTGGTTGAGAACCCTGACGACGCTTACGATTACACGTATGTCCTCACCGAAGACACAGAGATTGATCCTGAAAAAGAGTATTACTACGATGCAGGTAACACTCCTGTCTCTCCGTACAAGGAAGGTTGGTATGTCGAGGACGGCAAAACCACCTACAAGTTGAGTACAGACACTGAGATAGATAGTAAAAAAACCTACTACGAGCAGTCGTTCCTCGACTCTTTCGCTCTCAGTGCCAACACGCTTGAAGGCGGCACGACCTACTATGTATGTGCTTACGCTCTGACCCCGTCGGGCATTGCAACCAGTGAGCCTATGCAGCTGACTACGCCCGAAACTCCTATTTTCGATATCAGTGGCTATTACTTCGTTAATGAGTACATCTTGGACGAGGACGACATGGAAACTTGGAATTCTAATGGTCGCTACTGGCTTTACATCGACGCTGATCCTGACGATCCGACAGCCTTAGTTGTGTACAACCTCTTCGGTCTCTGCGACATGTTTGGTAGTCTTGAAGGTATCGATGCCATCTACGATCCCGATGAGCAGATGGTTTACATCGCTAGTGGTTCTGCTACAGGCTACTCTTATGGTGCTTATGGCGGCATCTCGGTTCGTGGTGTCAACTCCTCTATCTCAGCCTTCACACCGTATATCGAGTTTGAATTCACACCGAAGGGTGGTTTCCTCAACAGTTCTGTCTGCTTCATGGCAGTGAGCGCTGGTCGTCTGAGCGACTACACTTACTTCGAGATGGAGCACATGACTGATACCGACGTGGAAGAGATTTTTGGCTCAGCCAAGGCTCGCACGTATGCACCCTTTGCTCGCAAGACTTTCACGCTGAAGTAAGTCTCTTATAATCATTCAGATAGAATGGATCCAGTGTGTTGTCGGACATGTTCCGGCACACGCTGAATCCATTTGCATTTCAAACTTAAACCTGAATTTTATCATGAAAAAAATTCTTCTCTTAGCATTGACATTGTGTGTATCGTTCGCTGCATGGGCGGGCGACCGTACTGACGAGGAGATGCGTGCCATTGCGCTCTCGCAGATGGTATCGCCGTCGGTCAAGGGCCAGTTCCCGACCACGTTTCATGTGGACCGTCTGCAGCAGTACAATCAGATGAGTGTCTATGGCAACGCTGACGGTTATGTCTTCGTCAGCCGTGACGACCGCATCGCCCCTGTGCTGGGTTATTCCGACAGTGCTTTTGATGCCAACAATCTGCCCGAAGGACTTCGTTGGTGGATTCAGAAGATGGACCAATGCCTTGCCGACTGGCGCAACACACCCGATGATGTCGTTGCTGCCCGTCAGGAGGCCGTATTGCGTCTGGTCGATGGCTACCCCGCCGTGGACAACTTTGTGAAGTCGAAGTGGGACCAGCAAGATCCCTACAACTACTACACGCCCACGGTCAATGGTGTCAAGTCTTCCACAGGCTGTGTCGCCACCGCTATGGCCCAGATTCTCTACTATTTCAAGTATCCTGCCCAGGGTAGGGGCGAAGGCTGCTACTTCAAGGGTAAATCCTCGATGCCGAATCGTGTGGACATCGAAGGCGTCTATGACTACAGCCAGATGAAGAATGTCTATACCTCGACGTCGGAGGAACAGAAAAAAGTCATCGGTGCGCTGATGCGCGACTGCGGTTATGCTGCACAGATGTCTTATAACCTCGATGGCTACGGCTCGAGCGGTGCCCACATCTTCAACGCTGCTGCCGGTATGGCGACCAACTTCAGTTACGACGAACTCGCCATCCGCTACTACACCCGCGACTATTTCACAGAGACTGAGTGGCTGAAACTCGTCTATGACGAACTTACGCTCCGTCGTCCCATCCTCTATGGTGGTGTTCAGCCTCCATCAAGCGGTCACGCCTTCGTGCTCAGTGGTTTTAACGACGAGGGCCTCGTCTTTGTCAACTGGGGCTGGAGTGGTAGCGGAAACAACTACTACAACATTGCCCTGCTCAATTCGCCGAACGGATCGTTCAGCACCGAGCAGGACATGGCCTTCCGTTTCAAACCTCATGAAGCAGCCGATCCCGAGGACTATTACGAGTCGATGTGGACGTTCTGGCGCTCTGATGATGAAACTCCCCAATGGACGGCCAAGTTGACCAGTTCGGCGCTCAGACTCACCTACGACAACTATTGCAACATGCACTTTCTCCCCTTCTCGGGCGAGGTTTGCATTCTCTTCCAGGATGCTACGACGGGTGCAATCGCAAAGTCTGAACAGATCAAGACTGGTGATTACGAGACCCTGAGCGGTGGTTCGGGTAATTCACGTTCCTACTCGTTCTCCAACCTATCCAGTCTGGCAGAGGGAAAGACCTACCTTGTTTACATCGCTTCGAAGCATAAGGATGAGAAACAGTACAATCCTGCGCGTTGCGGCGGCGAAATCGGAGCCATCTACTATGAACTGACGAAGAAAGGCGCTAGCAGTTTCGAACTGTCCGAGGCCAAGAACTTTGCCGGTTCGGCGCCCGAGCCAGTCGTGACCTACAAACTGACTTACATGCTCAACGACGAGGTGTACAAGACCTACAACCTCAAGGATGGCGCCACTATCCCCACCGAACCTGATCCCGAAGTTGAGGAAGACTACGAGTTCTCGGGCTGGCTGGATGTTCCATCGACCATGCCTGCCCACGATTTAGTGGTGAAGGGCTATACCTACAGAGTCAAGGCTTACGCCAAGTTGTCGTCGACGGGCTATGCCACCTTCTACAACAGCGAGTCGAGCTTCGCTGTTCCTTCGGGCGTGACAGCCAGTGTGGTGAAGGGCGTTTCTGCAGGCAAACTGCAACTTCAGACCCTCTCCGTCATTCCTGCCGGTACGGCCGTGCTGCTGAAGGGTGCTTCCAATGCTTCCCTCACGCTCAATCGCGTTGCCAGTGCCACACCTTACACAGGTACCAACCTGCTGTATGGCAGCGACGTGGCCACGACGACCACGGCTCCTGGCTCCAACCTCTACTACAAGTTGACCTTTGGTCAGCCAGGCACGTATCAGGCCGACGTCTTCGGCTGGTACTGGGGTGCTGCCGGTGGTGCAGCCTTCTCGATCGAGGGTGGCAAGGCCTGGCTCGCCGTTCCTGCATCGGCTGCGAAGGACCGCCGCTTCTTCCGTGTTGATGAAGACGCAACGGGCATCGACATGCTGGACGTACAGGTTGACGACGCCGACGCCGTCTATTACGACCTTCAGGGCCGTCGTGTGACGACACCTGTCCACGGCATTTTCATCCGCAACGGACGTAAGGTGTTTGTCAAGTAATCGTTAATTCCAAATCGTAAATCTTTAAATCGTAAATCATGATGATGAAGACTTTAAGATACATGACCGCCCTGTGTGCCGTCCTGCTGCTCGCTGCTTGCGGTGGAGGTGACGGTGAAGCGGCTTACGAACCGAAGACGGGTTCGTCCGAGTTGACGGTCGAAAGTGCTGGACTCGACAAGACGGAAAACATTTCTATCTTTTCTGACGAAGTCGCCAACATCACGGGTGCGACGACTTGGTGCCGTGTAACGAAGGCGTCCCAAGGTCCTACGTACATTCGTATCGTTGTCGATGAGAACCTGACGCTCTCCGAGCGCAAGGCCAACGTGACTGTCACGAGCAAGTTGGGCGACCGTCTGCTCATCAACGTCACGCAGAAGGCTCATGCCGCCGAGACCAATACGGGTGTCGACGATTCGCACGACAATGTTAGCAATCAGCCGGCCTACGCACCTGTGCGATAGTGCCTGCTGACCGATTATTTAGGATCATCCCTGCTGCTCCGCGTGAGTGGCAGGGATGATTGTTTCTACCCAACAACCGTATGGCAATGATGGACGCCCCACGGGTCGTCCCTACAAGTGGTTCTTTGGCATGCGCCCTGTAGGGACGACCCGTGGGGCGTCCATGATGACGAGGTAGGATTTTCCTCACGTCGAGTTTCGGAAAAATCCTTCGGGCAGGCATGGAAACCTGCCCCTACAGGCGTGAAAAAAAACCTCTGAAACCCCCAAAAAATTGCACCGCAGTGTAAATTTATTTCGACTGCGGTGTGACTATAGACGCACCGCAGTGCATTTTCAGTTGCACTGTGGTGCGTTTTTTGACGTTGTTTTTCATGGTTGTGAATCGCTTTTTCTGCCATATTTAGCGCGTATTTCGCCGAAAATGACTAACTTTGTATCGTCAAACGACAAGGCTTATGAAATCAATCCTGTACATCATGACTTTATCCATGTGTATGGCTGCACAGACAGCCTCGGTGTCGGCTCAGACGGCCGACGATTTTTCGTACAATGACGAACGGTTTGCCGACCTGCAAATGCTGCGCTATAAGGTCGAGGGGTTTGAAAAGTTGACGTTGCGCCAGAAGACCTTCATCTACTATCTGCAGGAGGCTGCGCTGACGGGTCGCGACATTTTGTTCGACCAGAACGGACGCTACAACCTGCGCATCCGCCATGCGCTCGAACGCATCTATACCGATTGGCAGGGCGACCGCCAGTCGTCCGACTTCCGTGCGCTGGAGGTCTATCTCAAGCGCGTCTGGTTTTCCAACGGCATCCACCACCATTACGGCTGCGAGAAGTTTGTGCCTGGATTCAGCGAAACATTTTTCCGCGAGGCTGCTCGCAAGGTGGGCGTGGCTTCCGCGCTTATTGACGAGGTCTGCCCCGTCATGTTCGACCCGAGCCTGATGCAGAAGCGCGTCAACCTGGCTGAAGGCGAGGACCTTGTGCTCACGTCGGCCAGCAACTACTACCGCGGTGTCACCCAACAGGAGGCCGAGGATTTCTATCAGGCGATGAAGGACCCCAACGACCCGCATCCCGTGATGTTCGGCATGAACAGCCGACTGGTCAAGGAGAACGGCCGCATCTTCGAAAAGCGGTGGACGACGACCAGCCTCTACGGACAGGCACTGGCACGCATCGTCAACCTGCTGCGCCTTGCACGTCCCTATGCCGACGATGCCGACCAGCAGGCTGTCATCGACAAGTTGGTCGAGTTCTACACCACGGGCGACCTCAAGACCTTCGACGCCTATACCATCCTCTGGGCAGGCAACACCGCGCCGCTCGTCGATTTCGTCAACGGCTTTACGGAGTGCTACGGCGACCCGCTCGGACTGAAGTGCTCGTGGGAGAGCATCGTCAACTTCAAGGACCTCGAGGCCACGAAGCGCACCGAGACACTCAGTGCGAACGCACAGTGGTTTGAGGACCACAGCCCCGTTGACCCCCGTTTCCGCAAGGACAAGGTCAAGGGCATCAGCGCCAAGGTCATCACAGCGGCCATCCTCGGCGGCGACCTCTATCCCTCGACGGCCATCGGCATCAACCTGCCCAACAGCGACTGGGTGCGCCGCGAGCATGGGTCGAAGTCGGTCACCATCGGCAACCTCACCGACGCCTACAACAAGGCAGCGCGTGGCAACGGATTCCTCGAAGAGTTTGCCATCGACCCCACGACGGTGGCCATGGTGCGTGAA
>R23__coassemble_1415_pt1 | contig 11298 bp, 13 predicted proteins | sample R23__metabat2_high_PE_006 | metagenome-assembled genome bin R23
GTATACAAGAAAAATGCCTAATCCGAAAAAAAATACAGGTCCCACAACAACATGTCCTTTAAGTGCTGCTCCCAAAAAAGAAAGAGCACCAAAAACAATACAAATCCAACCGAATGTTTTCATACCTTTGACTTTTTATCTATATCAATAAATTCAACAGAATCCTTTTTCTTTGAACAAAAAACGACAATGAGCCCTAATAACACATTAAACAATGAAATTGTAAAAGCCCATCCAAAACCGATACGACGGCTACGACCTAAACAGCCAACTCCGTAAGCTAAAGCAACGGCAATGACAAGAAAAAATAATTGTTCCATAAGCTACTTTTTATTGTAATAAGTAATTGATATTTGCATAGTCGATGAGCTTCCAACGTAAACCATAACGTCCACTATCGCTATGTACTTCCAATGTGTCCCACCCTAAGGCCACCAAATGTCGAACTAACTTTGTATCGGATAGCACAACTATTCCTATTGCCTCTGTTTCCTCCTTTGTTAATACTCTACCTGCTAATGCTTGTATTCTAAAGCCAGTATAGAGCCATGTCGAAAAATGATGTTTGTAATCGCTACATCCTCTTGAAATACTACATTTCAACATTGTTGGCATAGTACCACAAATAAAAGCTTCTTTTGCTTTCTTATTGAAATTCCGAACAAGAGCATTTCGTTCAGATAAGTCTTGGAACCAAGCTAATATATTGTTCCATATGTTTGGGAAAGACATATCAAAATCAATTATTAAAATAAATTGGCTATTCCACAAATAATGACTGCAATAATTGCTAAGACAAAAAAAGCTCCTAATCCTATTAAAATAATTCCACCTGTAAACCCTAAGAAACTGTCAGAACTGAAAATTTCATTGCCTCTTTTGTTAACTAACACATGACGAGATTTCTTTTCCATAAGATTGTTCGTTTTACCCTCCAGCACCTCAAGAGCATTAATAATTAAAGAAGCGTGGCACTGATATACCGCGTCTTCTGATGGAGGTTGTGAGAATTACCCTGATATGTAGATGCAGTAACCAGTCCACGCTGAACACGTGAACCGTCACACTGTTCTTGCATATCATAGAAGTTTCTCACATTTCCATCAGCAAGTCGAGCATAACGCTTCGTTTTACCAATATGTCTTGCATTCTTTTTGGAATGCAGTTGCAAATATAAGTAAACTTTACGTTACCCACAACTTTTTTCACTTTTTTCCTGAGACACTAGTGTTATATATTTATTGATTCTGCAAAAGAATGAATTCAACCCAAATCGATCATCAGAAATACAACCATTCGTAATCTTTCATGACCAATATGGGTTGAAACGTAACACTGATGACACTATTTAGTTAGATTCGTTGACCTTGTCATTGGGTTCATCATCTACAAAATAGTCTTCGGATTTTGCCTTTTCAAAGCTTATGCCGCCAGCCAGTTTGTCATAAAGGGATCTGCGTGAAAGTTTTTCTTTCTCGAACATCGCCTTTGTGCCTGCAACATCGGCGTAGAAGTTCAGACTGTGTTCAATGCCCATATCTTTGGCTACGGCCAGTGCATCTTGATTAGCACCTATATAGGTGAAGAGCCAGTTCTTTTTCTTCAAATCCTCTACAAGTCGGTTGATTCGCTGATGATTCCACTCGCTAGATGCGTTCTCATAGCCGTCAGTGATAATGGTCACCAAAACGTTGTCGTCTTCATCAATGTATCGATGCAGATTGGTGATGGCATTGCCCATCGCATCATAGAGAGGCGTGTTGTCTGTTGGCTGATAATCCTTCTCATTTAAATCGGGTACTTTCGTGATGGGCATTCTGTCAAAGACGGTAGAGATATGAGCACCATTAAACACGACCAAGCTAAACAGCTGTTCCTGATCAGCATTGTCGGCCTGAGCCGTACGAATGGTCTGAATGGTTTCCACTACACCTGCGATGGCTTCATTTCTGATACTATACATGGAGCCTGAGGCATCCAAAACGATTAGATTATAGATCTTCTGTTTCATGTTGTTGAATAATTTTAATGTGTTACTTGATTTTTGTTAGACAGTTTTCTTGATGTAGATGTAGGCAGGGTATCTCCCGAGGACGAAGAGGGTGACAGGGCACAGCCATATTTTCCTATTGAACCCATCGATTCCCCTTACCTCGTAGTGGGCACCCCCTGTCAGCGAATGGTCTGTGCGACATAGTTCGGCATAGCCCTCATGTTTTTCCTTTTGGGATGCTGGAATTACGCTGACATGTGCCTCCCTACCATCATCAGAGAGGATAGCGCAGAGCTCGTCAGCACCAGCCACCATCATCAGGTTGTGATGGTCAAAAGGCCAGTTCGGGAAGTCCACATACCAGCGGCCGTCGGCCTCATGGTTGAACTTCAACTGATACTCACTCTTTTTACCAAACACGCTCTTCTGAATCAGAGAGGCTGCATTTCTCAAATCTTTCAATGAATAATCCATAATTTAAATGTTTTAGAGGGTTTAACATTTCTTTGTCGATGCAAAGTTACTATATATATATGAGGATATACAAATCCCTGCAAGCCTTGCAGACATTGCAAGGCTTGCAGGGATACTGCTTTAATGCTGAAAATGAAATAATTAGTTAGGCATCTCCCATATAATTTTCTCTTGAGGCAAAAGAATCTTCTTGGCTTCCCCTCTCTCACCCGTAATGTAGTAGTTTTGGGCAATGCTATCATCAAATTCTCGCAAGAATGCCTGTTTAATTCGAGAGCATTTCTCATTGATGGAGTTACGTGTGGGGTCAGTCACATCGTCAATGCTTCTTCGGATGTCTTCACGGCTTTCCCGTCCGGAAATCAGTTCATACAAGTAGAGAAGCTCTTCACGGTAGTCGGGCAGATAGGAAAACTTGATGCCTTCCGGATGGCGCAGGTAGAGCATGTAAATGGCCTTCGACAAAGGAGGCATCTTAATCTCCAAATTATTATAGTCAGGCAGGAAGATGCGTCCGTAGTGGACATGGATGCGACTCAATTCCTGAGTAGGTCTGAACAATCGTTGGAGTGCGATTTCACCCACTCCGCTCTGTCGAAGACGCTCCACCAGTGCCTGCACCTCACTCATCACCATCTCCACATCCTCTTCTTCGGATAAAGGACAGGGGCGTTGTATGCAAGCTGTTTCGCTGGCATAAGAAGGTGCCGATGATTCGCTGTGTCTGGAGGAAAGCCTGTCAAGACAACGCTCTCTTTCAAGGTTTTCGAAGAAAGTGTCACGAACACCATGCAGCTCTACATACTCTTGAATATAAAGGATAGAATACTCGTCTATATGATAAGGTAATGGTGTATAAGAAAATGTATAGGTGTCCTCCTTGTCAAACTCCTCACCCCTGTATTGTATGAGTCCCGGTTGTAGCTGTTGTTCGTCAAATCCTTCCACAAGGTACTCCAACAAATCTCGGTCTTCATACAGGTCGATGGCAAACCTGTATTCATTCTCATTCGCCTGCGGATTGAAATAGTGGTATATCTTTTTCAAATCCATGTCACGTGCAATTCTTGGCAGAAAACAGAACTCTAATCCTCCACGCCGAAATGCTTCTACAATCCTGTCATAATACTCATTGAAGACATGATAGTATCGTTTTACCCCTATGCCCATCACGTCAAAATAGATGACTACATTCGACTTGGGCTTAAACGGTAAGCAGTCCTTATAAAAACTGATGTATTGCATATTGTTTCACTTATGTGCTCTTTCAATATCCATCACAAAGATGCATCATTCATCCTTATTTTCCGCAAAGTTAGTGCAAATCGAACACAATACAAAATAAAACGATTGTGAATCGTTGTTCGAAGTACTCTTGGTACATCCATTTAATGCACTGGTAATTACCCACAACTTTTTTCTCATTTTTTCTTGAGATACAGAATGAGCGTCCCTGTTGAGGGGACGCTCATTCACCAAACAGCGATGAAAAGAATGGGGAAAGCGATCAGTTTAGAGTTGGTGTACTATCGGTTGGCAGCTCTGACTTGTCCGTATCGTTCTTCTGCATCTTCGTCTCAACGATAAAGGAGGCAAGGAAACCGATGCCACAGCCGGCAGCGAGGATAAGCCAAAAGTAAATATCGTCCTTGGGGTCCATGTGAGCCAAAGCGTTGATGGCAGCACCCAAACCAATGCCGAGCAGTACACATCCCCAGCGCAAGGCGGTGAACTTGTTGCTTTTCGGCTCCTGGTTCTGAATCAGGAGTTGTGCCGTTTCCGGGTCGGTGTGGTTGGTAATAATGGCTTCGCGGATGATACGCTCATTCTCGTTCTTTTTGATGGATTTGCTGACACCCATCACGATGGCAAAGATGGGGATAGCAAGTGAAAACATGATGGCTACCAGGCCTTCAAGTTCAACTGGATGTAACATAGGATTCAGTTTTTAGTGATTAGTAATATAAATGTTTTGAAGCCGGTCTTCACTATTAAGACATGGGCTGTGGATTTTTATTACATCGACTCGGGAACAAAGTTGCGAATGGCTTTCGCAAATGAGTAGAACAGAGCGATGAAAGGTATGATGAGCAGCAGGGCGTAGTCCGAAGGCTGCATCGCAGGAAGCACATACATATATAATAAGTACGCACATGCGAACACAATGAGCGGCATAGTAAAGGCAAATGCCACAACCCTCGCCCATCGGCGCAGGCGTCGGCGGCGAACGGTGCGGCGCAGGTCGCTGAGCGTGGCGCGGTTGATTTCAGCAACGAGATGCTGACGGTCGAGTGTCGCGGAAATCAGGGTGTCGATATTTTCATTCATGGGTCATGAGGGTTTTTAGACGTTCACGGATGCGATGCAGACGGACGAGGACATTGGCCTGCGTGAGACCAGTGTGCCGGGCGATGTCGGCTGTCGTTTTCTTCTGATAATAGTGGAGGTCGAGGATCGTGCGGTCGAGTTCGGGCAGTTGGGCGATGGCTCGCTCCATCTGCTGGAGTTGGGCTTCGCGTTCGGCCGAATAGCCAACATCGGGCGGCGCATCTGCCTCCTGCAAATCGTCGAACGAGACCGTGCGCCGTCGGCGTTCCTTGTCCAGCAGGTTGAGCGCCGTGTGCATGGCGATGGTCACGAGCCACGGACCGAGTTGGCGTCCGCTCCACGTGTCGAGGCGGTCGTAGGCACGGATGAAAGTCTGCTGCACCACTTCGGCTGCTAGTTCGTCGCTACGCACAATCTCGATGGCCTTCGCGAAAATCATGCCGCCGTAGCGCTGCATGATTTGTCCAAAAGCGCGGGTGTCGCCGCTGCTGAGTATGTGTCTGACGAGGGCTAAGTCTTCCATCATTCGTGTCGGATTTCATCTATAAGACAGACAAGCCGCAGGATTATTACAGGCGAACAGGGAAAAAATCGACAATGCGTACCAAAAAATCTACCGGTGAAGTGGTACTATTGTACCAACGTAGTGGTATAAAAAATCCAACGCAGTGGAACTGAAATTCCACCACAGTGGAACAAAACATGCACCGCAGTTCGTCCGACGGCGCTCTGCGGTGCATGTTTCATCATAGGTAACGGGAAGCATCTGCTGGGTGCAGCATGGCCTAAAACAGGCTCTGAATCAATTACTTGAGAGGCTGTCCGCGGCATTGTCAATGGCAATGTTTTTTGGGGTGTCTGCTGCATCGTCAGCCGATTCAGTCGGAGCGACAGGAGCATCCGCATTGTCCTTTGGTTTCGGTTCCTGGGCAGAACGGCTGGGCGGCGTCCACTGCTGATGGAGGAAACGGCGGTATGAATTGCAGGTAGCGGTGCTGTAGGCCGAGAAGATGTTGTTGGCAAAGAGGATATCGGTGATGTGGTTGTCGCGGACGTATGCCACCATGTCCTTCGTGAAGTAGCGGGCATCGACCACGTGGACTTCCTCGAACGAATAGAAGAGATAGCCGGGCAGCATGTTGCCGAAACTGTCCTTGAGGATGATGACACGTCGGCCGTTCTTCGTACTTGTGCGCACCTGAGTAATCTTCGAGTCACCGCCCATCATCGTGCAATAGGCTCCGCCGTTGCCGTCCTTGAAGTGGAAGAAGAACTGCGAACGGAAGGGCCGTCCCTCGCCCGTCACCTGATAGTTTTCGTTGATGGTGTAGTTGATGTAGGTGGTCTCATAATCAACCTCGGTAGGAATGTAGTAAACGAAATCCTCAGGAGCATTCTTGACAGCAATGTCTTTGGAATAGCCGTACATGGAACCAACGTAGCCATGGACCACATGTTCTTCGTAGTGGGTGAGGTCGCGGAAAGGAACGCCAGCCACTCTGGCAAATTCACGGGCTGCATAGAACCCTCCCAGCGGACTCCAATGGTGGTCGGTACGCAGGTAGATGGGTTTACCACGGTGTTTCTTCAGCACAGGATAAACATCAACAGCCTTCACCGTAGGACTGAGGCAGGAGAAGATATGGTCGGTAGTGGCACGTTGCGACTTGGTGACTTTCTGTACCTTTTCTGGGCAGTAGAACTCGATGGCTGTGGGGATGACCATACAATAGACCTGAACGTCGCTGCCAAATGTTTCCTGGTAAAGGTTGGCCACATCGGCATAGGCCTTACCGCCTTTTGCCTCGCCGCCATAAGCCATGAGGGCACGTACATTCTCTCCCGACCCGATGACGATGATGCCTGCATTGGCAATCTTCGCATTCTCCTCGAGGGTGAAGTTGGCATCGGTTTCGTCGTCATCATATACCGAACCATCACCTTCTGCTTGGGGTTCACCTTCGGTGGTAGGAGCCTCAATCGGAGTTTGTGTCTCTGTGGCATGGAAACGTACATTCTCCTCGCCAATCGAGATGCCAAGCAAGTCCTTCGTCCACATCGAGAGTGTCATGAAATGGTCGCGGAAAGGTTCGCTGTCGCTGAACCACGTGGAGACTTCGCTAGTAAACTGACCGCTCCAAAGCCTGTCCCATGTGAACTCTGGGAAGGTGGCAAGTTCGCGCTTTTCCAGTTCCGAAATCCGTGTCCGAGGGAAAGTGTCGAAAACGATGACAAAGGCAGCAAAGACGACAGCCACAAGGAGGATGTATGTGAGGTTGCGTTTCATTTTTGTTCCAGATAGACGTGATACTTCTCTGCTGTAGCAGGTGAATAGGCGTGCGAGATGTTATTGGCGAAGAGGATGTCGGTGATGTGGTGGATGGTGACGAAATCAACCATGTTGGTGGTGAAGTAGCGGCAATCGACCACACAGATTTCCTCGAACGAGTGAAACAGATAACCAGGCAGCGCATTGCCGAAACTATCCTTCAGGATGAGCAGACGGCGTCCGTTGTGCGTACCAGTACGAACCCAGCAGACACAGTCGTCACCATGCATGAAGCAGAGGTAGGCATTGCTGCTGCCGTCGGGATAGTCGTAGAAGAACGGCTGCTCAACCAATTCGTCGGTCTGAGCTATCACGTCCTTACGACCACGTCCCAGCGTATAGCGGATGTATGTGCAGTCGTAGTAAATGTCACGAGGCGTGTAATAGACGAAATCCTCGGGTGCATTGCGCACGGCAATGTCGCGTGAGAACTTGTACATCGTGCCCACATAGTCGTGGACGACATGGGCATCATAGGTTGAAAGGTCAGCAAAGGGAACCTCGGCAGCAGCGGCAAAGGCTCGAGCCGCATAGTAGGCACCAAGGGGAGCCCAGTGGTGGTCGGTACGTGAATAGATAGGCTCCTGGACATGTGCCTGCAGCGTATCGAACAAGGTAATGGGAATGACCTTTTCAGCCAAGTGGTTATAGATGTGGCGCACGGCATCAGGCTGGTCCTGCGTCCATTGCAGTGCTTCGTCGGGACAGTAGAACGCCACGGCAGTCGGAATGACCATGCAATAGATGTTCACGCGGTCGCCAAAGGTCTCGTAGTAGCGGTTCACAGCCTCTGCATAGGCAATGCCGCGGTCACGTCCTCCACTGAAAGGCGACACAGCACGCACCGAATTGCCACGTCCGATAATGAGCATACCAGAACGAGTCTTGCGGACAGGAGTAGAAGAAGACCCTTCCCCCTGCCCTTCTCGTAGAGGGAGAGGGGGCGTTTCCTGTGCCAAGACGGATGGGCAACAAAGCAGCAACAATAAATATAAATATATTCTTATCTTCATTGAATTGTAGTATTTATCGGATGTCCTTACTCTCCCCACCCTGTCACGGTTATTTTAATTTTAACTTTTAATTTTTTATTTAAAATCTCGTATAAATAAACGCATTGTTCGTTGCGCCGACCAGCAGGGCTGTACTCAGCACGAGGATAACGATGCTGACGAGTGTCTTGGTCGTAACGGCGACAAACGACTTCAAAGCGCACGGCTTGACATGGCTGTCGTACCAATGCGTCACAAAACTGCGAACAGGCAGGCAGAACACAAGCGCCAGCAGCCACAGCCAGAAGTGGTCGAACAGCGCACTCTCGACCGAGAAGTCAGTCAGTTCGCCACCCTGTGCAAAGGCGGACGTAAAGAACTTGCCCATGTTCGCAAAGTCATCAAAGTAGAAGATGCCCCACCCTATGACAAACAGCAGAATGGCATAGAGATGCAGGAATACGGCAGGAATCTTCGTCTGAACCTTCAGCAGCGTATATTTCTCCACCATGACAATGATGCCGAAATAGACACCCCACAGGATAAAGTTCCAACTCGCACCATGCCACATACCCGTCAGAAACCACACCACCAGAATGTTCAGTGCCTGGTGACGTCGGTTACCGCCCAGAGGAATATACAGGTAGTCGCGGAAGAACGAACCCAACGACATGTGCCAACGTCGCCAAAACTCTGTGATGCTGCGAGATATGTACGGATGATTAAAGTTCTCATTAAAGTGGAACCCCATGCAACGCCCCATGCCGATAGCCATGTCTGAGTAGCCTGAGAAGTCGAAGTAGATCTGGAACGTAAACGCTACGATGCCCACCCAGGCACCAGCAGTCGAGAGGTCATCGATGCCGTTCTTGAGGAACTGGTCGGCCACCTCGCCCATCTGATTGGCGATGATGACCTTCTTACCCAAGCCAATAAGGAAGCGGAACACACCGTCGGCCACATCCTGAGCCGTGGCATGGCGGTCATGAATCTCCTCGGCAATGGTACCATAGCGCACGATGGGACCAGCAATGAGTTGCGGGAACATCGAGATGTAAAGCAGCAAATCCCAGAAACGGCGCTGCACCCTCGCCTCTTGTCGATACACATCGATGAGATACGAAATCGACTGGAACGTATAGAACGAAATGCCGATGGGCAGCGCGATGTTAGGTACACCTACAGGCACACCCAGCCCCACCAGTTGGGCCGTCAGAAAGCCCAGGTACTTGAACGTGCAGAGAATGCCCAAGTTACCGATGAGGCCCAGCGTCAGAGCCAGTTTCCTGTGTCGTTCAGTCCGTGCGATACCCAGGCCTGCCAGCCAGTTCATCAGCACACAGCCCAGCATCAGGAACACATAGACAGGTTCGCCCCAGGCATAGAATATCAATGAGAACACCACCAGCACGCTGTTGAGCCACGCCAGTGTTCCCCTATCCAGCCATCCTGCAACGCGATAGCACAGCAGGAATGCAGGGATGAATACAAACAAAAAGAAAAGGTCGGAAAATACCATGGTCAGCGATTCACTCTAACAGTCCTACCACCTTCTCGGCCAAACGCTTGGCACCTGCTTCATTCGTATGTACACCATCGCGAGTAAACGTCAGTTTTTTCAGTTCCTGTTCACGGTCGATGACATCAGTGTCGCTGGCATTCACCAAGTCCGTAGCCATACGGATGCTGACCGTCTCGATCATGTCGGCAGCCTCGCGTACCAGTTCCTCCGAGACCTTTGTGGTCTGCATCGGAGTGACCAGCACAATACGGGCATCGGGATAGGACGTCTGAAGCAAATCTACATCATCGACTGCCACATGTTCCAACGTCGAGAGAATGTCCTGGCGGAACCACACATCGTTCGTACCTGCCATGATGAAGATGAGCGTAGGCACAGTCTGCTTGCCGGCTTCCACAGCCTCCTGCAGACGGTAAATCTGGTTCGTAATCACGTTGTTGTCGCTCAGTCGGGCCGTGTTCTCCTTCGTGTCGCGCACCATCTTGTCCGTGTGTACCCATGTGGCACCGCTGCGTGCATAACTGCGACATGTCGTCGGTTTCAGAATCTCGCGCACCCAGTAGTTCCAACCCAGTTTCACGCTGCAGTCATCGCCGCCGCACCATGTGTTCGAATCGCCCAGGAAGACCACATGCGACTCCTGAGCCATCAAGACGGCTGCCATCATCAGACAAACAGCCCATAAAATCATTCTTTTCATAATGAGTACAAAGTTACGACCTTTTGACGATACCGCCAAGCGCTTAGAGAAAAAACACCAAGCGCCTGGATGATTTTCTCCAAGCGCTTGGACTGATATGGTAAATGAAGTTGAAGTGCAAGGAATTACTTGCCTGCCTTCTTCTCTTCTTCAATCATCTTGATCATCTGTTCCTTGTCGATGAAGTACTTGTATGTGGCAACCTTGAGTTCAGCACAAGCGGCTTCGTCACAGACGATGATACCAAAGCGGTGGGTCTGCAGGGCGCTGATGGTCCATTCCTGACAAACGGGACCTTCGATGGCTGCGCAGAGGGCACGTGCCTTCGAGTGACCAGAGCAGAGGATGAGGACTTCACGGGCTGCCATGACGGTGCCGACACCTACAGTCAGAGCCTGCTTGGGCACTTGCTCAACGTCGTTGTCGAAGAAACGGCTGTTAGCAATACGTGTGTCCATCGTCAAGGTCTTCATACGGGTCTTCGACGAGAGCGACGAGAAGGGTTCGTTGAAGGCGATGTGGCCGTCAGGACCGATACCGCCGATGAAGAGGTCGATGCCACCGGCTGCCTCAATCATCTCCTCGTAGTGTGCGCACTCGGCCTTGAGGTCAGCAGCATTACCATTGAGGATGTGGATGCTCTCGCGGGGAATGTCGATGTGGTTAAAGAAGTTGGTGAACATGAAGGAGTGGTATGACTCGGGATGGCTCTCTGGCAGACCTACATATTCATCCATGTTGAAGGTCACTACATGCTTGAAAGAGATACGTCCTTCACGATAGGCCTCAATCAGGGCACGGTACATGCCGATGGGTGACGAACCTGTGGGAAGTCCCAGTACGAAAGGTTTCTCTGCTGTGGGGTGGAAAGCATTGATTTTTGCAATAACATAATCTGCAGCCCACTGCGACATCTGCAGATAGTTCTTTTCTATGATAACTCGCATAGTTGTTGAATTA
>R23__coassemble_1417_pt1 | contig 11249 bp, 10 predicted proteins | sample R23__metabat2_high_PE_006 | metagenome-assembled genome bin R23
TAAAACACGTGAGTTTATACGGCTAGACGTGTAATTCGCACGTATGGGAAAAGGTGTCTCTTCGTCTCTGCTGAAATATAGATATGTGGCAAATGCAAAACCATTGTTTTTTCAGGTCTGTACTCACAATTCTTGATTTTTCATGCTGTTTTCTCAATTATTTTTTGTAACTTTGTATCAGAATACAAAAAACAAGAAATATGAAGCGACTTAGGGCATTTTTCGCGTGGGTGCACGTGCTGATGACGACGAGTCAGGCAGCAGGGACAAGGGGCTTCAGGACATTTGTTATATGATTTTCAATCTCACATCCCAATACGCGCCGACAGGCGACCAGCCTGAGGCAATCGCGCAACTGACACAAGGAGTCCGCGACGGACTTCCTGCGCAGGTGCTGCTGGGCGTGACGGGTAGCGGAAAGACGTTTACCATTGCTAACGTGATTCAGAACATCGGACGCCCTACCCTCATCCTCAGCCATAACAAGACGCTGGCCCACCAACTCTACACGGAGATGCAAGGGTTCTTCCCGAACAATGCCGTCGAATACTATGTCAGTTACTACGACTACTACCAGCCCGAGGCGTATATCCCTTCTACTGACACGTACATCGAGAAAGACCTTGCCATCAATGAGGAAGTCGATAGGTTGCGCCTGCGTGCCACCTCTGCCCTACTCTCCGGGCGTAAGGACATCATCGTCGTGAGCAGCGTGTCGTGCATTTACGGCATGGGTGCACCGATGGACTTCAACGAAAACATCATCCGCATCAAGGTGGGCACAGCAATGGACATCAACGTACTGCTGCGCAAACTCGTGGACAGCCTCTACGTCAGGAACGACCTCGACCTGACACGCGGACATTTCCGTGTGAAAGGCGAAACGGTGGATGTGTATCTTGCCTACGACGAACGTATTGCACGCATCCACTTCGGATGGGACGAAATTGAACGCATCGAGGAACTGGACGCTGTGACGATGCAACCCTACGGCGACTTTGAAGAGTACCAAATCTACCCCGCCAACCTCTTCATGACCTCAAAGGAGCGCACCCAACAAGCCATTCATCAAATCGAGGACGACCTGCACGAACGCCTCGCATTCTACGAGGAAATCGGCGATTTGACCAAGAAGAACCTGCTGGAGACACGTGTCACCAACGACTTGGAGATGATTCGTGAACTCGGCCATTGCTCGGGCATCGAGAACTACTCACGCTACTTCGACGGACGTCAACCAGGCGAACGCCCCTACTGCCTGCTCGACTTCTTCCCCGAAGATTTCCTGCTCGTCGTCGATGAGAGCCATGAGTCCATCCCGCAAATCCGTGCCATGTACGGCGGTGACCGTCGGCGCAAGACAACGCTTGTAGAATACGGCTACCGACTGCCCGCCGCCCTTGACAACCGCCCGTTGCAGTTCGACGAATTCGAGGCAATGACACCCCAGACCATCTACGTCAGCGCCACCCCAGCCGATTACGAGTTGCAGAAGTCGGAGGGTGTGATTGTGGAGCAGGTGATTCGTCCTACAGGCCTGCTCGACCCTCAGATTGAGATTCGTCCGACAGAGAACCAGGTCGATGACCTCATGGAAGAAATCCAGAAACGCGTCGAACGCGACGAACGTGTGCTAGTCACCACCCTCACCAAGCGCATGGCCGAAGAACTGTCGGAATACCTCTTAAACAACGATGTGCGCACTTCATACATCCATAGTGACATCGACACCTTTGAACGCGTTGATACGCTTGACAAACTGCGTCGTGGCGAGATTGACGTGCTCGTCGGCGTGAACCTGCTGCGCGAAGGACTGGACCTGCCAGAAGTGTCTTTGGTGGCCATTCTCGATGCCGACAAGGAAGGATTCCTGCGCAGCCACCGAGCCCTCACACAAACCATCGGACGTGCTGCCCGCAACGTCAACGGCATGGCCATCTTCTACGCCGACCATATCACGGCTTCCATGCAACTGACCATCGACGAAACCAACCGCCGTCGCACGAAGCAGATGCAATACAACACCGAGCACGGCATCACGCCCACACAAATTAAGAAGACCATTAAGAACCTGCATGAAGGCAAGCGTGTTGATTACCTCGAACGTGCCTACATGGATGCCGACCTCAACCATGCTGCCGAGGACACCGACCCCATCGTTCAAAAGATGGACAATCAACAACTCGCAGCAGCCATCGAACATTCACGCACCCTTATGCAGCAGGCAGCCAAGCGCCTCGACTTCGCATTGGCCGCACAATACCGCGACGAGATGCTCAAGTTGCAGGACATGCTGGACAACAGAGACAAGAAATCTTAAGGACTATGAGCGCATTTACGGACTATTTTCTGAACGACGGAGGAAAAGTGCAGCAGATTCACACTTGCCCCGAACTGATTGAGTTTGTCCAGCAAGTCGGATTCCTACCCTTGCTGGAAAGTGGCGTCCGTGGCTACTCTGCCGAGGCTCTGATGGCCGAAGAATGCCGCTATACGGTATTTCCCGACGGATCGTGGGAATGGCCGTTGTGGCAATGGAAAGGGCCTGTGGTGCAAGAAGGACGCTGCGTCTATGGAAAGTTCTTTGCAGGAAAAGCAGGGTTTGTCAGTCTCGACTGGTGGCCACATCTCTGCAACTGGCGACACAGCAAGAGCCCCAAGCCCGCGGAAGACAGCATCGAGGAAGCCATTCTCGAAACCCTACAGGAGTGCGGCAGCATGATCACGCGTCAACTACGTGCTGCCTGCGGCTTTACAGGTCCCAAGATGCGAGGTAAGTTCGACGGCTACATCACCCGTCTGCAAATGGCATGCCGCATCGTCACCGAGGATTTTGTCTATCCTCGTGACAAGCATGGCCACGAATATGGTTTCGGATGGTCCCTACTGACAACTCCTGAACTGCTCCTCGGCAAGGAGGCCTGCCTTTGTGACTGCACACCCGAAGAATCCCTGCAACGAATGACGGAGCATCTGCAGAATGTCCTGCCCCATGCCTCCGAACGGCAAATCATGAAGATGCTGAAATAGGAATCTGACTGATTTCTTTGACAACATGGATTTCACCTCACACTATCTTTCTCCGCTGGGCGGTATTACGATGGCGTCAGACGGCGATACACTCGTCGGCATCTGGTTTGACGGGCAGAAATACTTTGGGAAAGGACTGGCAAACGACTACAAAACATGCGACGACCTGCCCATTTTCATTGAAACACGCCGATGGCTCGACACCTATTTCAGTGGCCGCGAACCGAACTTTATCCCCAAGTTAAAAATGCGGGGAAGTGATTTCAGAAAACGTGTATGGGAAGTACTTCTCAACATTCCCTACGGCCAAACCATGACGTATGGTGAGATTGCCCGCACGTTGGGTGTTCGCAGCGCCCAAGCCATAGGTGGAGCCGTCGGACACAATCCCATTTCGCTCATCATTCCCTGTCACCGCGTCCTCGGCGCAGGGGGAAAACTGACGGGATATGCCGGTGGAATAGACAAGAAAACGTGGCTGTTAAAAATGGAAGGAATCCCTGTTACAAACTAACACATCCTGTCCCTATAATCTTCGTACGTAAACTCACGATAGAGTTCAAACGTACCATCGCTATGCAACAAACCGATGGAAGGATGTTGTATGCCGTTAAACATCGTGGTCTTCACTGTCGTGTAGTGAATCATATCCTCGAAGATGATAACCTCTCCGACCTGTAACTCATGGTCAAAATACCAGTCACCCATCACATCACCTGAGAGACAGGAATTTCCGCCTAAACGGTATCTAAACCCTTCGCCTTGTTGGGCACCCCCTCTCACCTCTGGTTGATACGGCATTTCCAGACAATCGGGCATGTGGCAGGTGAAGGATACGTTGAGGATGGCAGTACGGATTTCATGGTTCTCCACAATGTCAACCACGCGGGCAACGAGAGGACCTGTCTGCCATGCAAAGGCGCTGCCTGGTTCCAATATCACATGCAGATGCGGCCAGCGACGATGGAAGTCTTTCAGCGTTTGAATGAGCAATTCGACATTATAGTCCTTCCGAGTCATCAAATGTCCACCACCAAAGTTAATCCATTTGAGTTGTGGAAACCATGAGGAAAATTTCTCCTCAACATGCTGCAACGAACGGGCAAAGGCTTCTGCGCTGCTCTCACAATGGTTGTGAACATGGAAACCGTCAACCAGTCCTTGAATAGTCAGGGAAAGTTGCTGGGAGTCAACACCGAAACGGCTGCCTGGAGCACATGGATTGTAAAGTTCCGTCTCTATTTCCGAATAACCAGGATTGACACGCAGTCCGACGGACACACCTGCTGCACGTGCTTGCGAACCAAAGTGTTCCAACTGTGAGAGAGAGTTGAACGTGACATGACTGCTGCAACGAAGAATCACATCAAATGTTTCATCCTCATAGGCAGGAGAATAAGTGTGTGCTTTCGAGCCGAACTCCTCAAAGGCCAGACGTGCCTCATACGGGCTGCTGGCAGTCGTGTGGTAGATATATTCGCGGAAGATGGGAAACGACTTCCATAGGGCAAACGCCTTGAAGGCAAGGATAATCTCCACATCTGCACGTTCAGCAACACTCTGAATCAGCGAGAGATTTCGACGCAGCAGGTCCTCCTCCATGACATAGCAAGGATTGGGAATGTCTTGCAGATGCTGTTCGAGTAAAGTCATAGTCTTAAATGATTGTGAATCGGGCAAATTTCAGCAGCAGTTGTTTAACGCCTTCGTTTTCGAACTCCACCGTTGCCTTCGCATTGTCGCCAGAGCCTTCCATCTTCAGGACTGTACCTTCGCCGAAACGTGCATGAAGGATACGCATACCTACTTCAACGGTAGGCTGATTAGGATTCCGATGATTCTTGATGTCAGCATAGGTGGCAGGTTTGAAACGAGGTGGCACCTTGGGCTGTGGCATCGGAACCACAACCGCCTCTTGACGACGTGGCTGCGAATTGAAACGCGGACGTGAGTTCCACGGCAGTTCCACATCGCTGTATCGGTCCTTCTTCTGTGATGAACGCACACTGGTATGGAAGTCAAGGAACTTCGGGTCTATGTCGGTGATGAAACGGCTTGGATTTCCAAATTCCATCTTGCCATAGCGCAGACGACTCTTGGCATAAGTAAGAAAACAATGATGCTCGGCACGTGTCACAGCCACATAGAACAGGCGTCGTTCCTCTTCCATTTCACGCATGTTGCTGCCAGCCAACTGGCTTGGGAAGAGGTTTTCCTCCAATCCCACGACAAAGACCGTATTAAACTCCAGGCCTTTGGCCGAGTGAATGGTCATCAGCGTGATGCGATCTTCGTCGGCTCCTTCCACGCTGTCAAGGTCGGTGAGCAAAGAGATTTCCGAAAGATAATCCGTCAGATTGACGCCTTGACCACCTTCTTCCTGACGGCTCTCCACAAACTCCTGCAAGCCATTCATCAGTTCTTCAAGGTTTTCCTGACGTGCCTTACCTTCGGGCGATATGTCGGAGAAGATGTCTTGTACCACCCCGCTCTCCTTCATGATGTGCTGTCCGACAACCTCAGCCGAACTTTGCATGGCCATCTGCTGGAAACGTTCCATCATCTCACAGAAGCCCTGAATCTTTACCATCGTGCCTTTGCTCACATTAAGGCCATACTTCATGGGGTCGCAGACGACATTCCACAGGCTCACATTGTAGGTATTGGCACAATCGACAATCTTCGCCAGCGTGGTCTGACCTATACCTCTGGCTGGATAGTTGAGAATACGCTTGAAAGCCTCTTCGTCGTTCGGGTTGACGGTCAGTCGGAAGTAGGCAATCACGTCCTTCACCTCCTTGCGCTGATAGAACGACATACCTCCGTAGATGCGGTAAGGATAGCCTTGTTTGCGCAATGCTTCCTCGAAGATACGACTCTGAGCATGCGTGCGGTAGAGGATGGCAAAGCCTGAGAAAGGAATGTCCTCACGTCGATGCAGTTCGCCGATTTTCTTCGTAACTACCTGCCCTTCTTCAATGTCGCTGTAGGCCTCGGTCACACTGATACATTCGCCATTCTCCTTTTCCGAAAATACATTCTTCGGAATCTGCCCTTGATTCTTGCGAATAAGGCTATTGGCCGCATTGACAATCATACGAGTGGAGCGATAGTTCTGCTCCAGTTTGAAGAGTTTACTTTCCTCGTATATACGGTTGAAGGAGAGAATGTTGTCGATGTTTGCTCCACGAAAGGAATAAATGCTCTGCGCATCGTCGCCCACCACGCAGACGTGTCTGTGTACACTACCCAACTGTTGCACAATCTGATGCTGTGCAAAGTTCGTGTCCTGATACTCGTCCACAAGTATGTAGCGGAATCGTTGCGCATACTTGTCGAGCACATCGGGATGGTTCTTAAATAATAAATAGGTATAGAGCAGGAGGTCGTCGAAGTCCATGGCATTGGCCTGACGGCATCGGTCGCTGTAGCGTTTGAAAATCTGACCGATGGCTGGCATCTTGGCACGCAAGTCTGCCTGGTAGATTTCATGGTCAGACACATAGTCGTCAGCAGTCAGCAGTTGGTTCTTGGCATTGGAAATCTGTGCCTGTACCGTACCTGACTTATAGATTTTGTCGTCCAACTCCATTTCCTTGATGATGGACTTAATCAGACTCTTGCTGTCCGCGGCGTCATAGACGGTAAAGTTAGATGCAAACCCTGTCTTGTCCCATTCGTAGCGAAGGATGCGCAGGAAAATGGAATGGAAAGTTCCCATCCAAATCCTTTGTGCTCGGTCGTCACCCAGCAAGCGGTTCACACGCGCCTCCATCTCGTCGGCAGCCTTGTTGGTGAAAGTCAGTGCCAGGATGGACCAGGGTTCGTAGCCAAGCGTCAGCAGATAGGCTATCTTGTGGGTCAGCACACGTGTCTTGCCCGAACCGGCACCTGCAATGACCAACGCGGGACCATCGCAGTAAAGGACAGCCTCGCGTTGAGAAGGGTTCAGATGCTCCAAGATATGTTCCTGTTCGGCTGTCATCATGGTAGTAACATAGGAATCAACTCGAATGTCTTAGGTAGTTTCACATACTTGCGTTCTTTCACGGCCTTCATGTTGTTGTCCTTGACGAGTTTTACGGTCAGTTCGCCCTTATCGCCCACGGTCAGTTCCACGGTCTGTGCTTCAAAACCAAGGTCGTTCACCAGGCGCACAGTTGCTTTCTTTTCGTCCATGCTCACCACTTTCATCACAGCCCAAATGCCATTCAGGTTGCCACGCAGAAAGCCATAGCAACTCTCGTCCTCGGCACCAGGCACCTTGATGTATTTGTCGTACAGGTTCAACTCGGCATTGATGTCAAGTTCTGCGTTGCGATAAAGACCTTCGAAAGGTCGCTGGGCCTGCATCGAAAGCAGGGCAACGTGCATCGTGATGAGTAATAAAGCAAGTCGTTTCATAGTCTTGTGTTTAGTTATTCCCCTCTTAGTAAGGGAGTTAGGGATGATTCTTAAAAACGGAAACAGTCGGCCTGTAAGCCGGGTTCTGTACCTGCACGAGACATCAGCAAAGCGGACATCAAGTAAAGCGCAGGCGTTTGTCATTTATCCAGACCGTATGTCGCCACACGGCTCAAGCGTTCTACCCTCTGACGTGTAAATCGGGCGGGCTACCCTCAGACGCCAGTTTACATGAACTTGCAGCACCCAGGATGCACAGCCACGGTGTCACCATCGCGCTGGTGGGCTCTTACCCCGCCTTCTCACCCTTACCCTTGCGGGCGGTTGTTTTCTTCTGCATGACCCAGCCGTCGCCGACTGCTTCTACATTAGGAAGTGGGTTGCCCTATGCTGCCCGGACTTTCCTCTCGCTTTCAGTATCAATCGAAACATCAACTTACTCACCAGCGACAAACCGTCCGACTGCTTCCAAGCTTTTTACTCGGCCTCGGCCTCTTCTTCCTTCACCTCGAAGTCGGTCATACCCTGTTCAACGAGGATGTTGTACCACGAGAGCACTTTGCGCATGTCGCTGACACGTACGCGGTCGGTGTCGTAGTTGGGCAGGGCTTTCTTGAAGAAGGTCAGGATTTCGTCTTGCGAGGCTTTCTTGGGATGGAGGTCAACAGCCTTGCCGTCGTACTCCTTCTGAATGTTCTGAAAGACGTTGGCAAGCGGCACTTCCTTATCGTCATCGGTGTAGATGGAGATGTCAGAGAGCGACACCACACGGTCGGTGGCATAGGCGGGCTGACGCTTCTTTTCAGCATCGAGCGTTTCGACAATCAGCATATTCTTGCCTCTCGAGATGTACTTGAAGAGACCGGGCTTGCCTGAAATGGCTAATACAGTTTTCAACATTGTTTGTTATGATTTGATGGTTAATGATTCAATAAGTTTAATCAGTTGGGCATCGATGTCGTGTGTACCGTCGTTGAGGATGAGGTCGTTGGAGCGGCGTTGCACTTCGCTGTCGTCCATCTGACGGAGGATGCGGCGGCGTACGGCCTGTTCATCTACGTTGTCGCGCTGCATCACACGCGAAAGTCGTATTTCCAGCGGAGCTGTTACACACCAGATGCGGTCGCACAACGTGTCCATCTTTGCCTGGAACAGGATGGCAGACTCCACAAAGACAAACGTCGAGGTCTGTTGTTCTGCCCATTTTATAAAGTCCTGACGTACAGCAGGATGGACAAGAGTGTTGAGGCGTGTGGCATGTCGCTCAGACTGAAAGAGGTATTGAGCCACAACAGCTTTGTTCAGTTCTTTGCCGAGGTAGGCATCGTCGCCAATCAGGCGTTTGACGCCTTGTACCAGTTTTGTGTCTTCGACCATCAGTCGCTTGGCAGCCGTGTCGCAGTCATAGACGGGATAGCCCATCGTTTCGAGCCGACGGCAGACGTAGGTCTTGCCACAGCCTATACCACCTGTAATGCCTATGCGCAGCATGTGTCCTACTGGTGTTCGATGATGTACTCAACGGCGTTGGGCGACATCTGGACGTTTGAGATTCCTTCGGGCTGAGAGCGGAGGACGAGCGGCACTTGGCGGTCGCCTGGCTTGATGTGGTCGTAGTCGATGACGACGGCAAAGTCCTTGTCCGTGATTTCGGAATAGAGCGACGAACTGACACGGAAGGTCACGCTGATGGTGCTGGGGAAAGGCCGTACGATGAGGTTGTCGGGGACGTGCTCGGTATAGACGGGCAGTTGCATCTTCTTCGTGGTGAACAGATCGACGCAGATGGTGGCATCGACCGAGTCGGGGTCGCACTTCACACCGCGTGGCGGGGCCAGTGCCAGTCGTACCTGCATCGTATCTTTCAGTTGGGTGTACGACACTTTCTCGGTTCGGATGACGGATAGCGTATCGAACAGATTGTCAGGCGCATAGATGTCGACATACAGCGGGTTGATGTCGATGCCGCAGAAGACGTACTGTTCCTCCACCTTTACCTTGCCGCCGAACTCTACGGGCACGTATTTGTGGGCGCCTGTCGAGTAGTAGATCTCGAGCATCGGAGGGTTGACGGCGGTATATTTGAGCGAACTGCCGAGTGCACGGGTGAGCAGTCGTTTCCAGGTCGTATTGTCGATGGTAATCTTGTCGCCATCGTCGGGCAGCGAGGAGTAGTCGACCACCAGGCGCCGTTTCTCGGTCTTGGTCAGGTAGTCTAGGATGGAGAAGCCACGTCCTGTGACGGTGACGCTCACTTCTCGCGGAACGTCGCTGGTAAAGATGATGCTCTTGGGCACGCCGACCAGTTCGAGTTCGAAGTTCAGGTTGACCGAGGTGTTGTCCTTGAAGGTCTGCAGGAACCAGAAGATGACGGAAACGAGCAGAAACACGAGAAAGACGAGAAACTCACGGTTGATTCTAAACATCCGCAAGCTTCCTCCCAGTCGCCGTAGTGTCTGCCTGAATTTCCGAAACATAGATTATCGTTGCATCATCTGGTTGGGGTCGGCAAAGACCATGTTGCGGTCCACCTGGATGGTCACGCCCTTCGAGATCTCGATGGTGATGTAGGCTTCGCCCTGGTTGAGGTCCTTCACGGTGCCGTAGATGCCGCCGTTGGTGACCACGCGTGCGCCGATTTCGAGTTTGTTGCGGAACTCCTGGATTTCTTTCTGGCGCTTGCGTTGCGGTTTGATCATGAAGAAGTACATGATGACGAACATCAGTGCCAGCATAATCAGCATGGGCATCATTCCTCCACCCTGTGGAGCTGCGTCTTGCAATACAATCAGTGTCATAGTTTATTTGATTAATGTTTAATGTTTAGTGTTTAGAGAAATACTCAATTTTCACTTATTCCTTCAGCAGTTTGCCCTCCTCCTTCAGGCGTCGGGTGACAGCGTCGAGGATGCCGTTGACGTAGCCATAGCTCTTGGGCGTGCTATAGGCCTTGGCAATCTCGACATACTCGTTGATGCTGACCGAGAGCGGTATCTGCGGGAAGCTCAGTATCTCGGCGATGGCGATCTGCATGATGACGACGTCCATGAAGGCGAGTCGGTCGAACTCCCAGTTCTTCACGTTCTGCTCGATCAGGCTGCGGTAGTATTCGTCGTTCAGTATGGTACGTCGCAGCAGGCGTATGGCATACTCGCGGTCGTCGTCGTCCTTGAATTCGGGCAGCAGTTCCTGCTTGGCGGTGCTCTTCTCGTCGAATCGCTTGAGGGTCTTGAGCACGAAGGTATCGACGATTTCCTTGTCGTCGTTCCAGTAGAGGCTGAGTTCTTCGAGCAGGCTGTCGATGCGCTCGTCGGGCATGATGATGTACTTGTAGATCTTGCGCCAGAGCTCGCGGTCGTCGTCGAAGGTGACCTGGTCGGCGTCCATGTATTCGCGGTAGTATTCGGAGTGGAGGATGTCTTCGTAGAGGTCCTTGACATAGGGCGTGTTGTCGGCCCAGATGGTCTGCTGATGCTCGCGGAAGTCCATGAGCTGCTGGTTGATCTCGATCTTGGTGACCAGCTGGTTGTCGACGAACCGGTGGCTGACGGCGTCGGTCTTGTGCGTCACGCGGTTGATCTGCTCCTGGTGTTCGACCTCGTCGCGTGCATAGCGCGTCACGGCCAGCGGCAGAAGCATCAGGTTGTTATACAGTTCGTAAGCCTTGGAGAGGCTGACCAACAGGTCCTTCTCGGCCTTTTCAACATTTCTTTCGCCGTTCTGGTAGTATGCGTAGATCAACTGCACGATTTTCAGGCGAATGATGGTTCTGTTAATCATAGAGACGTAAATTTGTGCAAAGGTACGATTAAGTG